>Ga0256827_10000774_pt1 | contig 20154 bp, 17 predicted proteins | sample CV84metaG_FD_185977 | JGI IMG/M metagenome (GOLD analysis project Ga0256827, IMG submission 185977) | Hydrothermal vent microbial communities from East Pacific Rise, Pacific Ocean - CV84 | ecosystem: Environmental > Aquatic > Marine > Hydrothermal vents | place: Pacific Ocean: East Pacific Rise... | reverse complement strand
CTACGGCCAAAATACAACCCTTGAAATATGGGAATACTGTTTTGAGTTTCTTGCCGCTGTGTCATGTGTACGAACGTATGTTGAACTATCATTTCCAGTATCTGGGAATACGTATTTATTATGCTGAGAATATGGGTACTATAGCCGATAATTTAAAAGAGATTAAGGCGGATGGTTTTTCTACTGTACCTCGTTTGCTGGAGAAAGTATATGATAAAATCATGGCAAAAGGAAAGGACCTGGAAGGCATGAAAAAGCATATTTTCTTTTGGGCAGTTAATCTGGGACTTAGATATGAGCTGAATGGGGCTAATGGCTGGTTTTATGAACAACAATTAAAACTGGCTCGTAAGTTAATCTTCAGCAAGTGGAAAGATGCCTTGGGAGGTAATGTAGAAATCATTATTTCCGGTGGTTCGGCTTTGCAACCAAGGTTAGCACGGGTGTTTCATGCAGCAGGTATGAAAGTGATGGAAGGCTATGGTTTAACCGAGACCTCACCGGTAATAGCTGTAAATAACGCCTATTATCCCAATATTCGTTTTGGTACTGTGGGACCTCTGATTGAAGATGTAGAGGTGAAGATTGCCGAAGATGGAGAGATCTTGAGCCGCGGACCTAATACTATGATGGGCTATTATAATGCACCGGAACTGACCAAAGAAGTGATTGATGAAGATGGCTGGTTTCATACCGGCGATATTGGTGTGATGGTGGATGATAAATTCCTGAAGATTACGGATAGGAAGAAAGAGATTTTTAAGCTTTCCTCTGGAAAGTATGTGTCTCCACAGTCGATAGAAAATAAATTTAAGGAATCGCCATTTATTGAGCAATTGATGGTAGTAGGAGAGAACGAGAAATTTGCCAGTGCGTTAATCTCTCCTGATTTTAATCACTTACACTTCTGGGCCACCAAGCATAAACTTCATTACAGAGATAACCTGGCTTTGGTTAAATTGCCCGAAGTAGTGGCTCGATATCAAAAAGAAGTCAATGCCATGAATAAAAACATTTCGGCTACCGAAAGGATTAAACGTTTCCGTTTGGTATGTGCCGAGTGGACTCCGCAGACAGGTGAGCTGAGTGCGACATTAAAACTTAAAAGGAAGGTGATTTATAAAAAATATGATGCCATTCTGCGTGAAATATTCATGTACGAAGAAGATTAACCATATAAAAAGCAGCTTTAAGGCTGCTTTTTTTGTATGATAAGCTGTAGGCTTTCTCATTCAGGTCTCTAAAATAATGACTATATTTACCGAATAAATTAAAAAACCTATGAATAATAAATATCACAATCTACACCGTACTTTTGATATTCTCTCTTTTAACGAACAACACCAAGCTTTAGATAAAGCCCTCTCTATTAAAACACAAGGTGGCTGGAAATCATACAGTACCAATGATTACAGAGAACACGTTGATTTAATTAGCCTTGGCCTAATGGCTATGGGTTTTAGCAAAGGAGATAAGATAGCTACCATCATTAATAACCGTCCCGAATGGAATTTTGTTGATTTTGGTATGTCGCAGTTGGGGGTAGTTCATGTGGGTATTTATCCCACTATTGGCGAAGAAGAATACCTGCACATCTTATCGCACTCCGAATCGAAAATCCTGATTGTTTCTACAAAAGACTTATACGATAGACTTTTGCCTATTGTGACTCAGGTAGATAATATTAAAGAGATTTATAGCATTGATGATATAGAGGGTGTAAAGAATATTAAAGACATTCAGGAAATTGGACGTCAGCAGGACGAGACGGCCAAAAAACAGTTAGAGAAGGCTAAAGCCGATGTTAAGACCGATGATTTGCTGTCGATTATTTATACCTCGGGGACCACCGGCCTGTCGAAAGGTGTGATGTTGAGTCATAAAAATGTGATGAGTAATGTTATTCTGGCTTCGCAGTTTGTTACTTATCAGAAGCCCGGTAACAGAGCCTTTAGCTTTTTACCTATGTCGCATATCTTAGAGCGTACGGGTAATTATTTATGGCAAGCCATAGGTTTAGAGTTGTATTATGCCGAGAGTATTGATACTTTGATTCCGGATATGCAGGAGGCCTCGCCTCATACTTTTATCACGGTGCCACGTATTTTTGAGAAGGTATATGATAAAATTATCAGCAAAGGGCGAGAGTTGAGTTTGATAAAGAAGATGTTGTTTTTCTGGGCAGTCAATCTGGCCGATAAATATGAATCGGATCCTGCCAAGCGCAGTGCCTGGTATAATTTCCGATTGAAGATTGCTGATAAACTGATTTACACCAAATGGCGCGAAGCTTTAGGAGGTTCCATTATGGGCGTTATCTCGGGTGGAGCTGCTTTGCAACCTCGTTTAGCCCGGGCATTTTGGGCTGCAGGCATTTATGTTCAGGAAGGCTATGGACTCACCGAAACATCCCCCTTGGTATCGGCCACAGGTTTTGCACATCCTTATGTGAGGTTTGGAGCTGTTGGTATTATCCCGGACAGCATAAAAGTAAAGATTGCTGAAGATGGGGAAATATTGGTACAGGGCGATAATGTGATGCTGGGTTATTATAAAGCACCCGAAAAAACAGCCGAAGCTTTAAAAGATGGCTGGTTTCATACCGGTGATATAGGTAAGGTAGAAGATAATTTTCTTTATATTACAGACAGGAAAAAAGAAATCTTTAAACTCTCGGGAGGTAAATATGTGGCTCCCCAAAAGATTGAGAATAAGTTAAAAGAATCTTCGTTCATTGAACAAATCATGGTGATAGGAGAAAACGAGAGGTTTACTGCTGCTTTAATTGTGCCTGATTTTAATTTCTTGCATAACTGGTGTAGTATTCACGGTGTTCAATACCGCGATAATATATCCTTGATCAATCATCCTAAGGTGATGGCTCGTATTCAGCGCGAAGTAGATCATTTTAACAGTACGTTGGATCATATTGAGAAGATAAAAGTGCATAGCCTGGTTTGTGAAAACTGGACTCCGGAGACCGGAGAGCTTTCTCCTACCTTAAAACTCAAACGAAAAATATTAATGGCTAAATACAAAACTAAGATTGAAGATATTTATAAACAAACAAAACCTTAAATTTTAATATGAATCCTATAGTAGAATATTTAAAAAGTGAACTAAATAAACCCATCACCAAAAGCGTATCTCCATCATCTTTATGGTTAAAAGGCACCCTCTTAGAGGTAGACGAAGGCTGTGCCAGCATATCGTATTTGATACGTAAAGAGATGACCAATCCATTGAGGACCATTCAGGGAGGTGTGATGGCAGCCTTGATTGACGATACCATGGGGCTGGCTTTTTATACGTTGTTTCAGAAAAACATGTATACCACGACCAATTTAAATGTTAACTTTTTATTTGGTGCCAAAGAAGGGGAGGTGGTAGTAGTAAAAGCCAAAACCGTCAGGATGGGTAAAAAGATTGCTAATATCGAATGTAAAGTCTATAACGAAAAAGGAGATATCATTACCACTGCTACCAGTAATCTTGTGGTCACCAGTGTGAATTTAGGGTCTACTTTATCCGAAACCGATCAGGCGGTATTGAATGGGGAATAAAAAAAAGAGCCGTTTCAGGCTCTTTTTTTTATTATTTAAGTTCTATCAGAAGGGCATTCTTTCTAACAAGATCTCCTTCTTTTATATGGATTGATTTTATCTCACCACTCAGAGGGCTTTTAACTTTATTGCGCATTTTCATGGCTTCTAAGATTAAAAGGTTGTCGTTTTTTTCTACCTTTTGGCCTTTCTTAACATATATATCAACGATAGTCCCCGGTATGGTAGCCAGTATTAACTTCTTATTGATGGGCGTAAATAACTTCCGGTTTTTATATGAATCCGGCACCTCGGTATAATAAACTGAGTTCTCAATAATCAATTCATCATGTGGTGTTTTCTTATCTTTATTTTCTTTCGACATAACTCAATCTTTTAAAAGGGTGGTACACCGTGTTTCTTTCTTGGTGCTTTCACATCTTTAGTGGCAGCAATTTCCAAAGCATTGATAAGAATCTTTCGTGTTTCCACAGGTTCAATCACGGCGTCTACATAACCGTAAGCCGCTGCAACGTATGGGTTTGCAAATTTTTGTTTATACTCTTCAACCTTCTGGATTCTCACTTTCTCAGGATCTTTGGCATTTTTTATCTCATTTCGGAAGATAATATTTGCAGCACCTTCAGGCCCCATCACAGCAATCTCAGCCATTGGCCAGGCAATCACAAAGTCGGCACGTAAATGGTGGCTACACATAGCAATGTATCCTCCACCATAAGCCTTACGCATGATAACAGTTAGCTTGGGGATGGTAGCTTCGGAATAGGCATAAAGGATTTTGGCACCATGGCGAATCACACCGGCATGTTCCTGATCTACACCCGGAAGATAACCCGGTAAATCAACTAAGGTTAATAGCGGAATATTAAAAGCATCGCAATAGCGGATAAAACGGGCTGCTTTATCCGATGAGTCTACATCTAAAACACCTGCTAAGTAGTTAGGCTGGTTACCAACAATACCAATGGTTTGTCCATCGAGACGGGCAAAACCTATCACTATATTCTTGGCAAATAATTCCTGAATCTCAAAGAACTCCGAGTTATCACATATAGCTTTAACTATATTTCTAACGTCATAAGGCTCTCTGGGATCGGTAGGTAGTATATCATCAATTTTATATTGTCTGGTTTTTGGTGGTTTTTTAGGAAAGCGATCGGCTTTCTTGGTATTATTCCATGGGATATAAGTACATAATTGTTTAATTTGCCCAAAACACTCTTCTTCGCTTTCGGCATAAAAATGAGCATTACCTGTTTTGGCAGCATGAACATAAGCACCACCCAGGGCTTCCATACTTATCTCTTCGCCTAATACTGTTTTTATCACCTCAGGGCCTGTAATAAACATTTTGGAAATCTTGTCTACCACAAATACATAATCGGTCAGGGCAGGGCTGTATACAGCTCCTCCGGCACAAGGACCCAGAATTACAGATATTTGAGGAATCACTCCCGAAGCCTGTGTGTTACGGTAGAATATTTCACCATAACCGGCCAAAGAGTTCACCCCTTCTTGTATTCTGGCACCTCCTGAGTCGTTGATACCAATGATAGGCACTTTCATTCTCATGGCATGATCCATGATTTTAGTGATCTTTTTGGCGTGCATATATCCCAATGATCCACCGGCTACAGTAAAATCCTGTGCATATATACAAACCGGATGACCTCCTAAATTTCCGGTACCAGTGATAACACCGTCACCAGCTAAATATTTTTTATCCATATCGAAATCCTTGGCGGCATGTTGCACAAAGAGGTCGTATTCCTGGAATGTTTTGGGATCTAGAATGGCGACGATTCGCTCGCGAGCTGTGAGTTTTCCCCCAGCTTTTTGTTTCTCAATTGCCTTGGACCCCCCGCCAGACAAAGCGCTTTTCATTCTTTCTCTTAAATCTAAAGACTTCTGCTTAATAGACATATTTTTCCTTTTTAATTCAGAAATTTTGTTCAATTAACTCCTTATAATAACGTACAAAAGTAATAGATTTTACAAATAATACAACACTAAAACTGTTATTATAATAACGATTAAGTGTTTTCATCCCTTAATACATTGATATAAAAAGTAATATAAGAACTATTTCTTAAAATATTTTTCTTGTTTAAAAATGTTTGTGCTAAAACAAAAAATGATCTCTCAAATTTTTGAGAAATCATCTTTTTTATCTTGATATATCTTTTGGCCTATTTCTCTTCTTCCGAAGTTGGAGGCACCATATTCATAGGAATCGGCTCAGCATTTTCTATTTGTTCACGAAGCTCTGTGTCAATAACATCAGCAGAATTGCTTGATCTTGGAATTACAAAGATTGAAAACAAACTCAATACTAATAAGACTACTGCTAAAGTCCAGGTAGACTTTTCAAGAAAATCTGCAGTTTTTCTAACTCCCAGATACTGGTTGTTACCAGAGAAATTTGAGGCTAAACCGCCACCTTTTGAATTCTGTACTAAAACTACTAACATTAACAAAATACTAGTAATTAGTATTAACACTGATACAATAATATATGCGCCCATGGCTATTCTTTTTTATTTTTATTCAAATCTTCAATTCGGGCTGCAAAGTAAATACTTTTTTCTGGAAATTTCAAAATTAATTTCTGATAAATTTCTTTAGCTTTTTGGTAGTTCTTTTGATCGCTGTGAATTTTGGCTAATGTCTCGGTAATAAAAAAGTCGTCATCATCCGTGGCGCTTTCAATAGCCTTATAATCAGGATCAAAGAACTCGTTTTTTTGAGGTCTTGAAATGGAAGGCTCGTTTTCGATAAACTTATTTATAAGATCATGATGGCTAATTTCTTTGTTTTCTTTTTTTCGTTCAGATTCTTCTAACCTTGAATCTTCAATCTCCTTTAATCTTTTCTTAACCAGTTTTAGTAAGTCGGCTTTGGTTTTTCGCTCTTTGATGAGTTCTTTTTCCTGAGATATGATGGCAGCATCATCCTCGCCAGGTTTTTTAGGTGTTATTTCTTTTTCAGTTGTTTCCTTTTTATGCTTCTTTGGTGTTGTTGCTTCTTTTGTTTCTTCCGGTGTATCTGTCAGAACAGAGAAATCCTCTTCAATAGGATCCTTTTTTTGGTAGAAGTCTATTAAGTATTTCAGCTTCTTTCGGTCGGAAGCATAAAAAGCAGCCTTTGTCAGATGTTTTTGGTAACGATAATCATCCAGGATCAAGAGGTTTAAAGCATATAAGATCCTAAGGTTTTCGATATAGGGGTAGGTCTCAACCAGTTTTTCAATCTCTGTCAGGCTGTCTTTATTCAGCAATTCGGGATGATGGATGATATGACTGAAAGTTTCTGCGTTCATCTTACCAATTAACTACTGATTTGTTAAAGATATCGTCTACCAGCATGATGTTAATCAGTTCGGTGAGCACATCTTGTACTTGAGCTAAATCCAAAGAGGAATCGTAGTCTTCGTAACGGGTGAAGCTCGTCTCAAAGTTATTTTCGGGCTCCAGCAAGTTGATGAATTTAACTTTAATGGTTATGGATAAGCGTGTAAGGGCTGCCGTTTCGTTTGCTGTGATGGCTTGTGGGGTGGATTTATACTGAGTGATTACACCTTCAATCTGTAAATCACCTTTTTGTCTTACAAGAATCAAATCTGTCTGACTGGTGAATCGGTCTTTTATGGCAGTAGTTAGGTCCTGGCTTAAAGTAGGATTGATAAAATCTGCCTGGTTATCGAAATACTGAACGCTGATTGTTTTAGCTTCCGGTGGGATAGAAGCCCCAGTAAAAGAATAGCTGACACATGACGGTAAAATAAACGTGAGTGTTAGTAATGATATCGTAAAAAGTATTTGTCGCATAAGTTTAATTTATATCGTATTCTTTTATCTTTCGGTATAAGGTTCGTTCTGATATCTCCAGGTCTTTAGCGGCATTTTTCCTTTTCCCATGGTGTTTTGCTAAAGCTCTGCGGATTAAATCTTCTTCTTTTTTCTGTATAGATAACGACTCTTCAATAATTTCACTGTTATCCTCGCTAAAGGTATCAAATATCTGTTCGTCGATATCCTCCTGATAATCTTTGGTGTTTTCGGAGCTAAGATGCTCTTCTTGTGGCGTAACAATAAGGTCGTATTCTTTATTGATATTCTTTATCAGATTGTTTCTCTCTTCGCTTGAAATGCTTGTGGTATTTTCGTTGTTTGTGATACTGTTGATGACTTTCTTTAAATCGGAAATGTCTTTCTTCATATCAAAAAGCACTTTATATAAAAGGTCTCTTTCCGAGAGTTTCTCGTCTTCCTTTTTATTATAAAGCATTGGTAAATCGTTGCTGGTGGTATGAGGGAGATATCTTGACAGGGTCTCCGCATCAACCAGTCTACCGGTTTCAATAGTGCTTATTTGCTCAGTAACATTCTTAAGCTGCCTGATGTTCCCTTCCCATTTATAGTTCATCAGTATTTTCTGAGCTTCTTCGTTAAGCTTAATAGCAGGCATTCGGTATTTATCCGAGAAATCGGAAGAGAACTTACGGAATAATAAATTAATATCTTCTTTTCTTTCGCGCAGGCTGGGGATGTGTATGGGAACAGAATTTAATCTGTAAAACAAATCCTGACGAAACTTACCATTACTAATGGCTGAAGGGATATCCACATTTGTGGCGGCTATCACTCTGATAGATATTTTGTGAATCTTACTGCTGCCCACTTTCATAAACTCCCCTGATTCTAAAACTCTTAGGAGGCGTACCTGAGTAGAAATAGGAAGTTCGGCTACTTCGTCAAGGAAAATAGTACCGCCATCTGCTACCTCAAAATAACCTTTTCGGGAATCGCTGGCACCGGTAAAAGCCCCTTTTTCGTGACCAAAAAGTTCGCTGTCGATGGTCCCTTCGGGGATAGCACCACAGTTTACGGCAATATAAGTGCCATGTTTCTTTGGGCTTAATTGATGTATGATCTTGGGAAATACCTCCTTGCCAACGCCACTTTCTCCGGTTATTAATACGGATAAGTCGGTAGCAGCAACTTGCGAAGCTATATTTATTGCTCTGTTTAATGATGGCGAAGTGCCAATAATCCCAAATCTTTGTTTAATCGCTTGTAAGTCCATAGGTATCCAAAAGTAAATCAAATATTAATAATGGCAAAATTAATAAACTATATTCATATTTTTAATATTTCTTTTGGCTATTCACGTCTTATTTAATATTTGGAATTATGTTGAATATGATGATTAATATGTGTTTAAAGTCCCTTTTTTAAGTTTTAAAGTGGTATTTAAGGTCCGAAATGTTAAAAAATCTTAAAAATGTCCAATTTTTTTGTAAAAATGTTTTGTAAATTAAAATAATGTTTTATATTTGCCTCGATGCGTTAATTTTAAGTGGGAATAATAATTTGGCCTCCAATCGTTCTGATTGGAGGTTCTTTTTTGTCTAAACTTTTTTTTAGTATATAATATCAATAAATACTGATGATTTGGGATATAAAATGACCTTTCTATAAAATCTTTTTCAATTTTTTTATAAATGTTTTGGCAGTAAAGAAATAATTTGTACATTTGCCTCGATGCGTTAATTTTAAGTGGGAATAATAATTTGGCCTCCAATCGTTCTGATTGGAGGTTTTTTTTATGCTAATTTTTTAAAAATGACTTGGGCATGCCAATATGATAGCATGAAATAATAGTCAATCTATAAAATCTTTTTCAATTTTTTTACAAATGTTTTGGCAGTAAAGAAATAATTTGTATATTTGCCTCGATGCGTTAATTTTAAGTGGGAATAATAATTTGGCCTCCAATCGTTCTGATTGGAGGTTTTTTTATGCTCCTGTATATGGAAGCCTTTGTATGATTGATCTTCCTAATGTTACCTCATCTGCAAATTCAATTTCGTTACCAATGGCTACACCTCGGGCCAATGTGCTGAGTTTAATTTTTTGGCCGGCCAGTTGTTTGAAGATATAAAAGTTGGTGGTATCTCCTTCAACAGTGGTTGAGAAAGCAAATATTATTTCTTTAATATCTTCCTGTTGAATTCTGTTGATTAATGATGATATCTGTAAATCGGAAGGTGAAATGCCATCAATTGGGCTTATTAAACCACCTAAAACATGGTAAACACCCCTGAACTGATGGGTGTTTTCGATAGCTACAACATCGCGGATATCTTCTACTACGCAAATAGTAGATTGATCTCTTTTGGGGCTGGCACAAATATTACAAATTTTATTTTCGGAGATATTATGGCATTTTTCACAAAAAACGATGTCTTCTCTCATACGAATAATACTATTACCCAATCTGCTGACATGTGATTTTTCTTGTTTTAAAAGATGCAAGGCCATACGCATAGCGGTTCTTTTCCCTATGCCGGGTAATTTGGCTAATTCGTTTACCGCTTCTTCTAATAAGTTTGATGAAAATTGAAAATCCATTAATAATATCTTTTATGATTTGCCATATGGCAGAACAATAGTATTTTTGTTTGCATATATTTGCAAAAATAAATAAAAGCCAATGCAACTTAAAAAAATTAAATATTTCAGTCTTATTTTATTTCTTTTCCTAATCACTACCCAATTATTTTCGCAAGCCAATGTAACAGATGAGCTGGGTAGAAAACAAGGGCAATGGGTAACCTATAAAAATGGGGTGGTTTTTTATAAAGGTGAGTTTAAGGATGGCTATCCTATAGGTGAATTCAAAAGATATTATGCCAGTGGAAGAATAAAAATGATCTCTCAGTTTTCGGATAAAGGAAGAAGACGTTTTACAGAGTTCTTTTACGATCAAAGAGGTAACCAGTTGAAAGCCAAAGGTCTTTATGTTGATAAAAAGAAAGACAGTGTATGGCAGATATATAATAAATCGGGCATGTTGGTAAACGAGGAGGAATATGACCAGGGTGTTCCTGTGGGTTTATGGAAGCTTTATGATTATTTGGGAAACCTGGTAAAAGAAACACCTTATACCTATGGGAAAATTGATGGCGTACAAAAAGAATATTTCGAGAATGGACATTTAAAACGCACAGCCACTTTCTTGATGGATACGCTTACAGGTGATATGCGTATTTATTTTCCCAGCTCAGACATCAGAATCCAGGGGGTATACGATAAAGGACTTCAGGATGAAGAATGGATTTATTATACCGAAGATGGCCAGGTACTATATACCGAGACTTATAGAAAGGGAGAGCTTTTGCACCGGCTCGATCCCGATGGAAAAACTTTTGTGATTGAACAGGAGCAAGACACTGTAAGGTTAGATATCGATCCCTCTGAGATTGATTTTTAAACTTAATGCTGTATTCTAACTACAGTTTACAGTTTTAGCTGTTAACTATTTATCTTTTTCATTAAAGGCTTCACGACTTATTAAGTCAATCTTTTTCAAGGATTTCTTTAAGAGCTTTTTATTCAGTTTTTCTATTTCCTTGGTTTTGGTTTCTTCTAAGCCTTTTTGTAGTGTATCTATCTCTTGTTCTAAGTCGTTGAGTCTGTTGATTTGTGTATCCGAAGGTTTTCCCTGATAGGACATCACGCCTCCATAAATATCTGCTAATCTGTCACGTAGCCGTATTTCGCCGGTGATACGACCATATTTTGTGGCGGATATCATTTTATGACTTTCATCCATCTCAAGAGCCAGTTTGTTTAAGGCTTCTTTTAGTTTGCCATTAGAAAGTGTGGCATTTGTTTTAGCCTGATCTCTGATTTCTAATATCTGATAATCGATATAAGCCAGATCTTCGATAAGATTATAGGCTTTCATTAATACCTCATATCTCTTATCTCTGTCAGCATCGGAGTGATTGGAATTAGGATCGTATTTAACAATAATACTACCTTCGTAAACCTGATCTTTTTTATAGAGCTTGATGGTGTATTCTCCTGGAGGATAAGTAGGGCCTACGAAAGCGCCGCCTAATAATTGGCTCGATTTGGGTACTTTGGGACCATCCATACGTAAATTCCATGGCACGCGGTTGATGCCTTTCGATTTGCCTGCCGGCAAGTCTGTAAGCTTTTTACCCTCGCTGTTATATACTTCCAGATACATATCGCCAAATATATGGCGCTTCTTGAGGTAATAGGTAATTAATGGATTTGTTCCGGGATTATCGGCTGTATAATCGTTATCGCCTTGCGTATCTATCGACCACCCCAAATATCCTATTAGACTAGGTCGTGAATTTAAGAAAACAACATCCTTACTCAAATCTTCCATCTTCAACTCCTGAAGTGGCTGAAGGTCATCAATAATATATATACCACGCCCATGTGTCCCTATGATTAAGTCGTTTTCGCGTGCTTGGAAAACCATGTCGCGGATAGATACTTTAGGTAAATCTCCAGTGAAAGGCACCCAATGTTCGCCACCATCAATAGTGATAAACAGGCCAAATTCTGTTCCTAAAAATAGTAAATCGGGCTTGATTAAATCTTCTTTGATAGTATGACAATAGCTGGGAATGGCATCACTAACAATGCTTGTCCATGTTTTACCAAAATCGGTAGTTTTGAAAATATAAGCCTTGGGGTTGCCACTTTTATGACCATCAAAAGTAGCATAGGCCGTACCGGCAGTATGTGATGAAGGTTCTATGTGTGATACCCAGGTGTTTTGGGGCATATGGGTGTTGGCATCATTAAGACTAACCGCCAAAACATTTGCTGTTACATTGCTCCAGCTGTTACCTCCATCTTGTGTGAGTTGAATATTGCCATCATCGGTTCCTACCCATATCTCATTTTTATTTAGGGGCGATTCGGCTATGGTGAAGATGGTACAATGGTTTTCGGCGGCAGAGTTATCTATGGTTAAGCCCCCGGTTTCTTCTTGTTTGAGTTTCTTGGGGTCGTTGGTAGTGAGGTCGGGGCTGATACTTTGCCAGCTCTCACCCTGATCGGTGCTAAGGTGTAGGTATTGAGAGCCAACGTACATTCGTTGGCCATCGGGGCTAAAGCTCATGGGGGCATTCCAGTTAAAACGGAGTTTCTCTTGTTCTTTACTGGGTTCGGGTTTGATGGTTTTTTGCTCTCCGGAGTTTAGGTATTTCTTGGAGTAGTTTCCTCCCTGATATTGCCAATATACCAGATTATCGTTCACCTGATCCCTGAAGACATTAAAGCCATCGCCATAGCCTAAGAACGACCAGTCTTTATTGGATATGCCACCCGGGCTTTTACTGGGAGCAAACCACGATCCGTTGTCTTGCAAGCCACCATATACATGGTAGGGAACATCGTTATCTACCGATACATGGTAGAACTGTGAGATAGGAAGATTGCGTACCATACGCCATGTATTCCCTTTATCCACAGAGATATACAGCCCTCCATCGGTGCCTAAATACAGGATTCTGTTATCCTTGGGGCTGATCCACAGGGCATGGAAATCGCCATGCACATTGCCACCACCTACAAAAGGCGATTCAAAGTTTTCGCCGGCATTATCGCTGACCACCATGCTGAATCCGGGTTTATAAATCCGGGCACTGTCCACGGGGTCGGCTTTCATATATTGAAAATAGAAGGGTCTTTCGCCCATTTCCGAATTGGTATTTATTTCTTCCCAGTCCTGTCCGGAATTATCGGATCGGTAGAGGGCAGATTTCTCAGATTCTATCAGGGCATATATCCTTTGGGGATAAGCCGGTGAAATCTCCAGGGCGACTCTTCCAATCATGCCATCCGGTAAACCACGATGAATCTTTTGCCATGTTTTTCCGGCATCAAGGCTTTCGTATACACCACCCGACTCACCACCTGAGCGAAAGAAATATGGGGTTCTCCTGAAATTCCACATGCCTGCCAAAAGATGATTTGGGTTGTTATAATCCTGAATGATATCGCTACAGCCCGTGTTGGTATCCACAAAGAGGATGTTTTCCCAGCTCTTGCCACCATCGGTAGTTTTGTATATTCCTCTGGCACTATCGGCTCTCCAAAGAGGGCCTAAAGCAGCTACATATAAGGTGTTGGCATCTTTGGAATCAATCACTATTTTGGCAATTCGTTCGGTAGTTTCCAGGCCCATGTTTTTCCATTTCTCTCCACCGTTAGTGGTTTTATAGATGCCATTACCAACGGAGGTGCTGTTTCGTACCCAAACCTCGCCGGTGCCCACCCAAACGGTATCGGGCTGTTGCTGGTCGATGCAAATAGTACCTATGCTTTGAATATGTTTATCGAAAACCGCTTTGAAACTATTACCTCCATTGGTGCTTTTCCACACGCCGCCACTGGCAGCTCCCACATAAATAATGTTATGATTGCTATTAACAGCATCAATAGCGGATACTCGTCCACTCATCACTGCAGGGCCAATCTCACGGGCTTTTACATCGCCAAAGGTGTATTTACTAAGTTTGGTTTTTCTTTGAGCCTGAATATTTAAGCTCAGCATTATCGATAAAAGAATGAGTATTAGATTTTTCATAGGTACAGTTTTAGGCTATTTTTTCTCAGTATCCGTGCTCTCAGCTTTGCTTTCTTCGGCAGCGGGTTTTACAAAGATATCTTTGGGCATCTCTACATTCATCTCAATAGTTTCTATGGTAACGGTACTCATGACTTCGCCACCCATACGGGTTTCGACATAATGTGGCATGACCATATCATTGACCTCTTTATAATTACTCATAAAGATTTCCATTTCCACCTCGGCGCCTTGCATTTGTATCTTCGAAGTTGTTTTTATGGGAAGGTAGGAGTCCGTATCGAGATAATATTTGATGATGTCACCGTTATCCTTTATCAGTTTCAGGATATATACCTCGGCGCCTTCAAAGTCTTCGGTTCCTTCGTAGGTAAGTGTAGAACCTTTTTCTTTCCAGTTCCACAGGTCGCCATCCATATCAGCCTGGTCTTCCATCTGATCGGTTTGGGTTTCTCCTAACTCCTGTGGTTCTTTAGTACCGGTCCATGGAGCTACCATATAGGCTTTTTCACCATCGTAAAGCTGTATCATCTTCTGACCTTGTACATTAACTTCCATACGGAACATGCCCGGACGTTGTTTCCAAATCTCAAAATCGAACTCTTGTCCCATTCGGCCCGATTTACCGATGATGTGCATGTTTTGAACCTGGCTCAAGGCTTCCTGATTGATGGTTTCGTAATGAGCTTCCAGTATTTCGTCTAAATCCTGAGCATTGGTCATATTAACTAATAATCCAAATGCTATAATCCAAATTGCTTTAAATAATTTCATATTCCTGATGTTTTTTATATTAAGATTAAAATAATCAATGTTTTATAAAGATATGATATATAAAACCTAAATAGGTTACACATAATTTCTATTAAATTTTAAAGAAGGCCGAAAGTATTCGGCCGAAAGCTTTCGGCCGAAGTTAATAATCTCTATTTTATAAAAGTACTAAAAAAAATGTACATCAATCATTTTGGAAGTAAATGGGTATTGCTTATCAAAGTATTATGATGATAAACTATTTATTCAAGAGTTTTTTTAATAAGGCGGGTTGGTTCTTTAAGGTCTTTTTTATCCACTGATAGTTCTCGGGCTTATACCAAAAGAAAAAACGATGTTGGTCGAGTTTGTCTTTTTTATTCTTAGCGGTATATACTTTTTTTAATGTATAAGGGTGATATCCTGAATAATACGCTACGGTAGCCACGGTCATTGGGGTAGGTGTAAAATCCTGTACCTGTTCCAAACGGAATCCCATATCTTTGGTTTCTGCAGCCAGATTGGCCATGTCTTCGGCTTTGCTGGCAGGATGTGACGAGATAAAGTAGGGGATTAATTGCAGCTTGAGATTGAGTTTGTTATTGATGCGATTGAAATTAGCAGCAAATTTCTTAAAATATGAAAAAGATGGTTTTCGCATCATTTTTAAAGTCTCGTCAGAAGTATGTTCGGGGGCTACTTTCAATCTGCCGCTCACATGCCGGCTTAATACTTGTTCTAAGTAATCATCCAGGTCTTTTTCATCGGCTTGTTGATTACGTTCTTTCACTAATAAATCGTAGCGGATACCACTGCCGATAAATGCTTTTTTTATATCGGGATGTGCGTCTACCGAGCGGTAAATGTCGGTAAGTGCTTTATGCGAAGTGTCCAGATTATAGCATACATTAGGGTCGATACAACTGGGGCGCACACATGTTTCGCAGATACTTAAATCGATGCCTTTCATGCGGTACATATTGGCACTGGGGCCTCCTAAGTCGCTCAGATATCCTTTAAAGTCCGGCATTTTTGTTACCTGATCTACTTCGGCCATTATCGACTTTTTTGACCGATTGGCAATAAACTTCCCCTGATGTGCCGAGATGGTGCAAAAGCTACAGCCACCAAAGCAACCCCGGTGGAGGTTGATAGAAAATTTAATCATCTCGAAGGCAGGGATATCACCACGTTTTTTATACTTGGGATGTGGCAATCTGGTATAGGGCAAATCAAAAGAGCGGTCTAATTCCTTATCCGTCATGGTGGGGAAGGGTGGGTTAACAATCACCTTTTGATAGCCTGTTTTTTGTACCAGCCTGCGAGCCGTCATCTTATTCGATTCTTGTTCGATATGTTTAAAATTGGCCGCAAACGAGAGTTTGTCTTTTAGGCAGGTTTCGTGTGAAGACAGCTCATGAGTCTCCCATTTTTTATTTTTGGGCAGGGCTTCCCATTCTTCGATAAGTACCGCTGTTTGAGGAATGGTTTTAATACTTTCAAAAGGAACACCACGTTCCAATAGGCGTAATAACTCTATCAATGGATTTTCGCCCATACCGTAGATCAGCATATCGGCACCGGACTCAATCAGGATAGAGGGCTTCAGTTGGTCGCTCCAATAATCGTAATGGGTTAAGCGACGAAGCGAAGCGCCTACACCTCCTAAAACCACAGGGGTATCGGGGAATAATTTCTTTAATATCTGGCTGTAAACTACCGAAGAATAATCGGGGCGAAAATGCTGCTGTCCACCGGGCGTAAAGGCATCGTTGCTGCGTAAGCGTTTGTTGGCGGTATAATGGTTTACCATGGCATCCATATTGCCATCGGTAACACCAAAAAACAGTCGTGGCGCTCCAAATTTTTTAAAGTCGCGAAGGTCATCCTGCCAGTTAGGCTGTGGAATAATGCCAATCCTATAGCCTTCGGCTTCTATTAACCTGCCAATAACAGCTGCGCCAAAGCTGGGATGATCCACATAGGCATCACCGGTAACAATGATAACATCTAATTCTTCCCAGCCACGCTTGAGCATCTCTTTCTTAGTGATAGGGAGCCAGTCTGTTATTTTAGGTTCAATATACATGGCTGCAAAGATAGGAGATTTTACTTCCGTTTTTTATTTACTACAGCCATCCCAATTAAAGTACTGATGGTGGCAACTAAAAAAGCAGGGATAAACGAAGACTTGGCATTGAACTGTTCAGGTAAAAATATCCCCAATAAAAAGAAAGTAATATTAACGATAAAGGCCAATAGGATAGCCCAAAAAGCAACATAGCGGTATTCGTAATGGTTTTTCTTTGATAAAGCCAGCAGCGTGATAGGTGTGTAAATAACAATCATTGAGATGCCTACCACCATAAGATCGACCACCTTGGGAAAACTTAAAGCAATAAAGAGGGCCAATACACCAAAAACAACACTGATGATACGTATGTTCCTTTGCATGTTTGCTGTACTCGTTTCTTTCTTTTTCCAGCCGTTAAAGTCTTTGGCTGCAGAGATAGAGATGATATTTAAAAAGCTATCGCCCGAAGACATTAAAGCACTTAATAGGCCAACCACAGCAAAGGCTAATATCATGGTGCCTGAGTGGTCGTTTAAAAAAAGATAAGTCACGTCTTCGCTCACGATGCTGTCGCCATGAGTGATCCGGATGGTCATCCCTACTAAAGGAAAGATAATATAAAAAGGGAGCATGCCGATACCCGACCAAAAACTCATCTTTTTAGCCACCTGATCGCTTTTGGCAGCCAGAACTCTTTGCCAGATATCCATTCTTACCAATACCGACCAACTTAAAAACAAAGGAAGTGCCACCAAAAAGGCGATGCCTTCGGCTGTGCCGTTAATCATATTGGCAGGTAGCTCGCTTAAGCGATGGAGGTTCTCTGTATCGGTTAATATACCAGGAATAAATATAAAAATAATCATCAGTACAATAATGATAAACTGAACCATATCGGTGATGATAACGCCTGCCATTCCCGCTGCTGCGGTATATCCAATAATAACGATACCCGAAATAATTGCAGCTATGGTATAGTCCATTTGGAAGGCAAATTTTAATAACGAAGCCATGGCTACAAATTGAGCTGCTAAAAGAAAGAAGAAGATAAATACATTAACACCGGTGACCATGGTAGAAAACATTCTTGAGAATCTGGCGTCTTCGTGAGGCCTGGTGTAACGTAGATTTAAGAAGTGAGGAAAAGAATATATTTTTTCTTTGACACCCATCTGGTGGATTCTCCCGGCATATCTGATCATAATCATAAAACCAATAACATAAGCAATGCCAATGCCGATGGCCGCAAAGCCCGATTCGTAACCCATAGCCATTAAGCCAATGGAGGTGCCTCCGCCTACAAAAGTAGCTAAGGTGGTGAATACTAAAGGGATTAGTTTTGTTTTCCGGCTGTTGACCAAATAGTTCTCAATATCGTGGGCTTTAACATGTTTAAGGGTTAAGTAGATAATGAAAAGCAGGTATATGATAATCCAAAATAAGTACCAATTCATATTTTAAGGTTTTAGTTTCCTCAAAAATAGTAAATAATTAGACAAATAAAAAGCAAGTCCTGGGGGGAAGACTTGCCGTAACTCTTTAGAGTGTATTGTTGCGTATTTATAATAAAGTGGATCTTTGGCCTCTTTTGTAACGCAAATTTAAGCAATATCCTAAGCTTAAAAGGAACAAATGAACAAACGTACCAAATGAATGAACGAACGTACCAAATGAATGAATAAACGTAAATATTAAAGGGTTTTTTGAAGGGAAATTAAAGTTTTGACAGTTATATAAGGGTTTCTTTTAAGCCAAAAAGCTCCTTATTCAATACCTTCTCTGATGTCTTTCGATTGTTTTTCGCCAAATAGCCAAATCAGTCTGACGGAGATCAAGCTACTTCGTTGATCGGAGCTTTGTGTTCGGCCTTCTCTGTTCACTAACAAATCTTCATCATCACCACTCCACATAGAAGTAAGCCCGTACTGATATCTCACATTAATAAAAGCACTTTTCCATAATCTGTATTTAAAATCTGCAATCCAGTCGAAGTTATCCAGACTGTAATAATGATCGTTAATGCTGTTGGTTATGGTGCGTCCGTTCACTTTCCATTTTACCCTGACCAAACGTGAATAGCTGATACCGGTACTGATGATCAGCCCTTTTTTATCGTGATAGCTGAAGAGTAAAGGCACTTCGGCATAATCTAATTGGGTGTGGTAATAAGGTTTGGCACTGTCGGGGTGAGGGCCATATTTTTTATAAGCACCTTTTTGCGAAAACAGCATCTGAATATTTACCGAGAATAAGTCGTTAATGGGTACAATAGCACCGGCACCAACCACCAAACCCGGTTTCTGAAACTTAAAGCTGCCATTATTTATCAAGTCGCCCTCTACCTTCGTGAGGTTAAGGCCAAGAATAGCTTCTCCCATAATCCGTTGAGAATAAGCCGTAGAGGAATAAAGGCTTAATAAGATACCGAGTGTAAAGAGTATTTTTTTTATCATTATTTGGAGCTTATGGTTGCAAATCTAAAAACGCAAAAATATAAAGATTAGTATAATTATTCAGGTATTATTCAGAATAATCTGTGATATCACTAAATGTGTTTTACAATTTCTTCGCAGATAAATTCCGAAGCTTTACCGTCCCCAAAGATGGCCGGGAAACTGAGGTCGTTTTTCGCCTTAAAATCCTGATAGGAGTTTAAGATGCGGTTTTTATCAGCATCGCAGATTTTGGCAGAGCCGGAGCCGACGATTTCTACCCATTCGGTTTCGGGACGTAGTATCAAACAAGGTTTCTTAAAGAAATAACTCTCTTTCTGAACGCCGCCGGAATCCGTAATAATCATATACGATGCTTCTTCCAGCTGAACCATATCCAGGAAAGAAACAGGAGGAATCATCAATAAATTATTGCAGCTGTTTATTTGTTCGAGTAGTTCAGCAGAGAGCACGTCTGCCATTTTCTTTTTAGTGCGGGGGTGTAAGGGTAACACAATTTTTTTATCGGCCGATATCTCCAATAAGGCTTCAAAGATGGCGGTCAGCCTTTGTGGAATGTCGGTATTATTATCCCGATGTATGGTTCCCAAAATATAGTCATTGGGAATGAGTTCATTCTCTTTTAATACCTTTGAATGACTTTTTGCCAGTTCGCTAAAAAATAAACTGTTGTCATACATCACATCGCCGCTGTGGTAAATCTTGGGGCGATCGGCAGAAAATGGTCCGTTTTCAAAATCTTTAAAGCCTTCGTTTAAAAGATTCTGATAGCCGGTGGCCGTGGGTGAAAACAAGAGGGTGGAGGCATGGTCGCACATGATGCGGTTGATTTCTTCGGGCATGGTTTTGTTGAACGATCGCAAGCCGGCTTCGATATGGATAATGGGAA
>Ga0256827_10000773_pt1 | contig 20163 bp, 9 predicted proteins | sample CV84metaG_FD_185977 | JGI IMG/M metagenome (GOLD analysis project Ga0256827, IMG submission 185977) | Hydrothermal vent microbial communities from East Pacific Rise, Pacific Ocean - CV84 | ecosystem: Environmental > Aquatic > Marine > Hydrothermal vents | place: Pacific Ocean: East Pacific Rise... | reverse complement strand
ATTAAATTTTCGGCATATAATTTGCTATCGATGTGCTTTCTCTATTGCAAGAATGTTCAATATAATATGAAACAGTTTATTTTAATTTTTACGCTATTAGCGTTTTCTATAATTTCTTTTGGTCAAAATAACCTAATTACGAATCCAAGTTGTGAACTTGATCCAACTACTAATGGTTGGACACAGGTTTCTGGTGCTTGGATAAGAGAAGCACCCATAACACCTAAAGACGGGTCATATTTTTTCTCTGCTGGAGAAGTTGGGGGAACAGTTGAGCTTTATCAAGATATTGATGTATCCGCCTATGCTACAGATATTGATGCAGGAAGATATGAATTTACTTTTTCTGGATGGATTGCTGACTATGGTGGGGATGATAAAGCTCAAATAATAGTTGAGTATAGAGATGCAACTTCAACGGTGTTAAGTTCATATGATACAGGTTTACAAGGCACTACTTCTTGGGTTGAATATACAGATACTAGAGAAGCTCCTGCAAATACACGTACTATTAGAATAAGACTTTTTAGTCAACGAATTTCAGGTAGTTATAGTGATGGATATACCGATAAACTTAGCTTAATAGCTCATAAAACACTTGGAATATATGGACCAGGTGGTGTTGGAGCTACTGATGGTACAGGTGATTTAAGATTTTGGTACGATGCAAATCAAATTAGTTATTCTGATGGAGCTCTAATTTCTAGTGTTTCAGATTTATCGGGTTATGGAAATACTTTGACTGCATCTGGATCTGAACGACCTACTTATTCTGCAAGTGGTGGTTCAAATAGTACCTCTACTATGGCTTTTAATGGTTCTAACGAATTAGAAACTTCTTATACGGGTAATTCAAATGAGAGTATGAGCTTTGGAACTATTATTAATTTTGATAATACTTCTGATAATGATGTTATCATTCAACATGGTGGAAGAAACACTTTTGCAGTAACTAGTTCAGAATATTTGAAAGATTTCCTTGGAGGTTCAGACCATATAAGCACTTCTGCTTATTCCGCTTCAACTTGGATGATACATTCAAAAACATTCTCAGGTGTTAGTTCAAATGGAATTAATTATTACATAAATAATGATAATATAGATAACTTTTCTTATACTATTGAAAGTAGGACTTCTCATACTTGGATTGGTGGAAATGGTTCAGGAGGAGGAACTAAATTTGATGGTAGTATTTCTGAAGTTTATAAATTTACTAAAGTTCTTAGTCTAGCAGAAAGAACAATTATTAATAATTATTTGTCTGCAAAATATAATATTACATTAACTTCAAATGATATTTATTCTCAAGATGATTCAGGAAATGGAGATTATGATTATGAGGTGGCAGGAATAGGAAGAGTAAGTATTAGTGATTACCATAAAGATGCTCAAGGAACAGGAATAGTTAGGATTCTTAATCCAGGAGGACTTGATGATGATGAGTTTTTAATGTGGGGACACAATAACTCTGCTCAAACATTTACAAATACATCTGATATTCCTACTTCTATTAAATCAAGATATGAAAGAGAATGGAGGGTTAGTGAAGTTAATACGTCAGGAAGTGCAATTGATGTGGGAAGTATTGAAATGAGATGGGATTTATCAGGTCAGTCTGGTTTTACAACTTCTGATTTACGTTTATTAATAGATACCGATAACGACGGAGTATTTGCAGATGAGACCCCTATAAGTGGAGCAGTAAACCTTGGAAATAGTATTTATTCATTTACTGGTATTACTACTATAACTGATGATAGAAGATTTACTTTGGCATTAGTATCTGCAGATTATGCAGATACTGATGGAGATGGTGTAATAGATAGAGATGATATTGATGATGATAACGATGGAATAACAGATGCTACTGAAGCAGGTGTTGGCTGTACTACTACCGAGGTATATTGTGGTGGTGATAATGGTAATATGTATAAAGTAGATTTTAATGCTGGAACTGTTACTAAAATGACTACTTCTACACAAACCTCTGGTGGTATTAATGCTTTGGCATCAAATCCAGATGATGGAGTAGTTTATTATGGAGAAGGCACAAGTATGTATGTATATAATCCTACGGATGGTAGCCATGCTTTACTTAAAGATTTCTCATCTGAAATTACAGGGGCTAATTTAGAAAGTGGTGGTGGAGCATATTTTAATGGATATTTATATATTGCTCCCGAAGATGGAGACGGTTATGGAACAAACATATATAAGATTCCTATCTCAAATAATGGATTAACTGCAGGAACGGCAGTAAGCATAGGAGATCCTTCAGGTACAGATAAGGGATATGGTGATTTTGTAATCGTTAATCAAGGTTCTGCAGGAATAATGTATGGACAAACTAGTGGTAGTAATACATGGGAGTTTTGGAAATATGATTTATCTTCTAACACTAGAACAGTTATTAATTCAGGTACTGGTGGCACATGGCAATTGGCTCTTGATCTTTACGGAAGATTATGGAGAGGTGTTAATACTGATATTCAAAAGATAGATTTTGATGGTAATCCTTATGGAAATATAATAACAGCAACAGAGGATGTATGGGATATGACAGGCCCGTTTAACTGTGTTCAAGGAGATTTTTCCCTTGATACTGATGGAGATGGTGTTCCAAATATTATTGATTTAGACTCTGATGGAGATGGAATCCCTGATAATGTTGAGGGTCAAACAACTACCGGCTACACTGCTCCTAGTGGAACAGATACTGATGGAGATGGTTTAGATGATGCTTATGACCCTGATAACGGTGGAAGTTTTGCTGGTACTATTAATTCTGATAATGATGGTGATAATGATTTCCTTGATGTAAATGCCGATAATAATGGTGATAATGATACTCAAGAAGCGGGTTTAACTCTTTCAGGAAATGATGCTGATGGAGATGGTCTTGATGATAATGTAGATGCAACAAGTGATTATTCAGATCCAAATGGTACAATAAATAATCCTTCTTCTTTACCTGATGCCGATGGCGATGTAAACTCTGGAGGCGATGTTGATTATCGTGATAATTTTAATGGAAATAATAGCGATCATGATGGTGATGGCATTACAGATGATAAAGATATTGATGATGATAATGATGGAATAACAGATGCTGAAGAATCTGGAGTTAGTTGCAATATTACAGAAGTTTATGTAGGAGGTACAGGAGGTAAAATGTATAAAGTTGATTTTGATGCCGGAACAACAACATTAATGACAACTTCTACTATTTCAGGAATAGATGCAATAAATGCACTAGCATCAAACCCTGATGATGATGTAGTTTATTATGGAAAAGGAGCTATTATGTATGTTTATAATCCTGCTGATGGAACACATGCTACATTAAAAGATTTTTCGTCTGAAATTGATGGAGAAAATCTTGAAGGAGGTGGAGCAGCATATTATGATGGATATTTATATATAGCACCTGAAGATGGAAGTGGTTATGGAACACATATCTATAAAATACCAATTTCAAATAATGGATTAACTGCAGGAGTAGCTCAAAATATTGCAACACCAATTAGTAATCAAAGCTATGGTGATTTCGTTATTTCTGCAGAAGTTTCAACAGGAGTTATTTATGGTTCATCGGGTACTTCAGGTAGTTCAGAATATTGGAAGTATGATTTGGCATCAAATACTAAAACACTTATAGCTTCTCCAAGCACAAATCCATATCAAATAGCTGTAGACTTATATGGTAGAAAATGGGGTGCTGTAGGTACCACACTAAGAAAAATTGACGCTGATGGTAATTTTTATGGAAATACCATAACACTTACAGAAAATGCAATTGATATGACAGGACCATATAATTGTCCTCAAGGAGGTTTAGATAGAGATACTGATGGTGATGGTGTGCCTGATAGACTTGATTTAGATTCTGATAATGACGGAATAGCAGATGTTATTGAAGCAGGTGGTTCAGATCCTGATAATGATGGTATAATTGGTTCTGGAGCAATCTCAGATACTGATGGTGATGGTTGGTCTAATATTACAGATTCTGACAATGGAGGAACGGCTCTTGCAAATGATGATACCGATGGTGATGGATATAAAAATACAGTTGATTTAGACTCTGATAATGATGGTATTGTTGATGCCATTGAAGGAGGTGGAACAGATACTGACAATAATGGAATAATAGGTAATGGTTCTTTTACTGATACTGATGGTGATGGCTGGAGTGATATTACAGATAGTGATGATGGAGGAACGGTATTGTCTTTACCAAATACTGATGGAGACGCCGTTGTGAACTACCTTGATTTAGATAGTGATGGAGATGGTATTCCTGATAATGTGGAAGCTCAATCTACAACAGGATATGAAGAACCAACAGGTACTGATACCGATAAAGACGGTATTGATGATGCTTATGATACTAATAATAGTGGAAGTGCAATAGGAAATATTGATACTGATGGAGATGGTACTAAAGATTGGTTAGATACTGATTCAGACAATGAAGGAAATAATGATACTCAAGAGGCGGGTTTAACACTTTCAGGAAATGATACCGATGGTGATGGGCTTGATGATAATATTGATGTTACGGGAGATTATTCTGATCCTAATGGAAGTATTAACGATCCAACTGCTTTACCAGATGCAGATGGTGATGCTACTTCAAATGGAGATGTTGATTATAGAGATGATACTTTCACTGATTCTGATGGTGATGGTGTTGCCGATGGCTTTGATGATGATGATGATAATGATGGAATACTAGATGAGGAAGAAAATACTTGTATTACTCAGCAATTTGTAAATGGAAATTTTGAAGGTAATCTAGTTAATCCAAGCGATGATAGCTATATTATTACTGATGCATCAAATATACCAGGATGGGAAACAACAGCTTCTGATAATAAAATTGAGATTTGGGATGATGGTTTTAATAATGTGCCTTCTTATGAAGGAACATATTTCTCTGAAATAAATGCCAATGAAACAGCACGTATGTATCAAACATTAAATGTATTACCAGGAGATGTGTTGAAATGGAAAGTTGCTCATAGAGGACGTTCTGGTACAGATGTTATGGATATTAAAGTTGGTCCTGTGGGTGCTCCAGTTACTCAACAAACGGCTTCAACAGATAATACTGCTTGGATTGTTTATCAAAGCAATTATACGGTTCCTGATGGAATTAATCAAGTTGAAATAGGTTTTGAAGCAGTTAGTACAGCTGGTGGTAATAATTCTGTAGGAAATCTTATTGATGATATTCAGTTATATTTAATTAGTTCTAATTATTGTGATTCTGATGGTGATGGTGTTCCTAATTATCTTGATATGGACTCAGATAATGATGGAATAAACGATGTAATAGAAGCTGGTGGTTCAGATCCTGATAATGATGGTAGAATAGGAACTGGTGCAATTACTGATACTGATGGTGATGGTGTTTCAGATATAGTAGATACAGATAATGGGGGAACAGCTTTGCCAGAACCAGATACTGATGGTGATGGTAAAAAGAATTTTCAAGATATTGATTCAGACCATGATGGAATAGTTGATAATATTGAAGGTCAAACAACCGATTCTTATACAGCACCATCAGGAACAGACGCTAACAATAATGGATGGGATGATGCCTATGATGGTAGTGCAGGAGGAACAGCAATAGTATTGACAGATAAAGATGGCGATGGCACTCCTGATTATATAGATACTAATTCAGATGATGATGGTGAGCCAGACTCAGTAGAAGCTTATGATACTGATAAGTCAGGAACAACAAATACTCCACCATCTAATACAGATTCTGATGGCGATGGATTAGATGACGCTTATGATGTAGATGGAACATCTACTACAGATAATGGTGGCCCAACAAATAATAATCAAACAGCAAATAGTTTCCCTAATGATGATAATTCGACATCAAGTGAAAGAGATTGGAGAGAGGTTCTTTCTACTTTACCCGTAAGTTTAATTTCTTTTGAAGCAGAATTAATTGAAGATTATGTTGAGCTTTATTGGGTAACTGCTTCAGAGATAAATAATGATTACTTCATTGTTCAACGTTCTTTAGATAATAAAACATTCGAGGATATTGATAGAGTTGAAGGTAATGGAAATTCAAATATCATTATTGAATATAATTCTTACGATATTGATCTATTGGAAGGAATCATGTACTATCGCTTAAAGCAAGTAGATTATGATGGTACGATAGATTATTCAAATGTTGTATCAATACGAAACATAAATAATTCAGAGGTACAGATATTTCCCAATCCATCTAATGGAATAATAAATATAGAGACAAAAGAGACTCTATCTATTATTATTTATTCAATAAGTGGGCAACAAATAGCAAGTTTTAATTTTGAAGCAAATACAAATAATCAGATTGATATATCTAATCAACCAAAGGGAGTTTACTTTTTGACTTATATTTCTAATGATAAAAGTATAATTAAAAAATTAATTATTAGATAATGAAGAAGCACATTAATATTTATATGGAAGGGCGACTTAATAATGGAGACTTTAATTTCTACTCTCAGTCTGGAGCATATAAATTTGATATTAATGCAATATATAAAAATGGGGATTCAGTTCATGTTGATATTGAAGCAGAAGGAAAAGAAGAGAATCTCAATAATTATGTAGAATATTTAAAAAATGGACCATTAAAAAAACATACCTATTTATTTAGAACAGAAGTAGGAGAATACGTTGGTATAAATGGTTTCAAATCTTTAAAAGTTCATAAAGATGAATTTTCAATTTTGCAAAGAATAAAAAGTTTTTTTTAAATATAATTCTAGATTATTTTTTTAATCACACTGTAATAATATACTATATATCAGGTGTTTAATAAATCAAGTAATTATTTACTTAAAAACGTAACAAAAGAGAAGTGTTTACGTACAATCGTGTTAATATAATTGCTCAAATTATTTTTCTCATGATAAAGTGTTTTCTTTCAATTTTTTTATTTCTATTATCACTTTCAATTTTTGGTCAGAATTTGATTACAAATCCAAGTTGTGAACTTGATCCAACTTCTAATGGTTGGACACAGGTTTCTGGTAATTGGGTGAGAGGACAAGAATCAGTAAAATCAGGAGCTACAAATCCACAGGCAGCTAGTGATGGATCATATCATTTTTTTGCTGGAGCAGCAACAAATACAGTTGAGTTATATCAAGATGTTGATGTTTCATCCAATGCAACAGATATTGATGCTGGTGTTTATAAATTTACATTTTCTTCTTGGATGAGAGATTGGAGTGGTAATGATGAAGCCCAAGTGATTGTAGAATATAGAAATGCTTCAAGTACAGTTTTAGCTACTTATAGTACAGGATTTTGTTCAGAAACAAGTTGGACACAATTTACAGATATAAGAACAGCTCCCACCAATACAAGGACAATTCGTATAAGATTACAAAGTAAACTTAATTCAGGAACAGATAACGATGGTTATATTGATAATCTAAGTTTAATAGGTCAAAAAGATATTGGTATTTATGGTCCTGGAGGTATTGGTAAAGTTGATGGTACTTCTAGCCTAGTTCTTTGGTTGGATGCAAATACTGTTTCTGCTACTAATGGTTCTACTGTTACTTCTTGGAATGATGAATCTGGTAATAACTATAACCTTACAGCAGGAAATGGTGCAACCTATAATACAAATGTACAAAATGGATATCCAGCTTTTAATTTTGATGGTTCTACAGATTATTTTGAAAGAGCTTATGAAGCGGATTTAAATCCTTCAGCTTTAACAATATTTACAGCAGATAATGTAACTTCATCTAGTAATTATAAGGCAATTCTATCTAATCGTGATGATCCTGCAGGAACAGAAGCTAGTGGTTTTATTTTATATGCTACTCCTACAGATAATTATTGGCAATTTTGGAATGGTAGTGTTGCTAATTCTTGGGAAATCACAAATAGTGGTACTTCAACAGCAGGTAGTTGGGCGGGGCAAACTTCTGAATATCAAAGTGGAACAGATGGAAAGAAAATTTATGTTAATGGAGAACAGAAGGCTCAAAATACTCATACTTTAAATAATAATACATCAAACCCTATTAGAGTTGGCGCTGGAAAAAATGAATCTGCTACACCTGATTATTACTATCAGGGATATATAGGAGAGATTATTATGTACGATGTAGTAATTAATGATGCTCAAAGAATAATTATACAAAATTATTTAGCTGCAAAGTATAATTATTCACTTACTACATATGATATTTATTCTCAAGACGATTCAGGAAATGGTAATTATGACCATGAAGTTGCAGGAATTGGAAGAGTTGATGATAGTAATTATCATAATGATGCCCAAGGAACAGGAATAGTTAGGATTTTAAATCCCACAAATCTTGATGATGATGAATTCTTAATTTGGGGACATGATAATGGGACACAAACCTTAAATAGTACTACTGATATTCCAAGTAGTGTAAGAGCTAGATTTGAAAGAGAGTGGAGAGTTAGTGAAGTTAATGTGTCAGGAACAGCTGTAGATGTTGGAAGTGTTGATATCCGTTGGGATTTAACTGGACAATCAAATATTGTTACAGCTGATTTAAGGCTTCTAATTGATACAGATAATGATGGTAGTTTTGCTAATGAAACACCTATTAGTGGAGCAACTTCTTTAGGGGGAAATATTTATGCTTTTACAGGGGTTACCGCTATAACTGATGGTAGAAGATTTACGCTCGCTTCCACAAATAAAGCTAATGTATCTACTGACCCAACATATTTTGAATATATTTCAAATGTACAAATAGGATCAATAAATAATACAACTACAGGAAGTGATGCTGATGGCGATGGAAATAATGCTTATGATGATTTTACAGATCAAACAGCTGTGCTTCTTCCTAGCTCTACTTATTCTTTATCAGTAACTATACATGCAGATGTAAATGATTATATTAAAGCATGGATTGACTGGAATGACGATGGTGATTTTATTGATGCAGGCGAAGAATTCACTCTAGTGTCTAATACTAGTAGTGATGGCCCACATTCAGCTAGTATTACTGTGCCTTCTTCTGCATCAGGCAATAATGTTAAAATGCGTGTTAGTTTAAAATATAGTTCTGCACCAACATCTACAGAAAGTGTTACCTATGGAGAAGTGGAAGAATATTCTATTTATATTGATAAGGATACAGATGGTGATGGTGTTTACGATTCAAATGATAAAGATGCCGATAATGATGGTATGTTAGATGAAGATGAGAACTATTGTCTTTCACAAGAGTTTTTAAATGGAAATTTTGAAAGCGGTCCTTTTCCTTCTACTTATGTAATAACAGACGCATCAAATGTAGAAGGTTGGAATACTACGGCATCAGATAATAAAATTGAGATTTGGCATGATGGATTTCATAGTGTGCCAGCTTATGAAGGAACTTATTTTGCTGAAATATGTGCAAATAATGTTTTTCCTCAGAGATTATATCAAACACTTAATGTAGATCCAGGAGATATTGTAAAATGGAATGTTGCTCACAGAGGTCGAGCAGGTGTTGATACTATGGCAATTAGAGTTGGGCCTACGGGTTCACCAACAACACAACAAATAGCAGCAACAGATAAAACTTCATGGAAAGTATATTCAAGTAGTTATACCGTTCCTGCTGGTGTTACTCAAATTGAAATGGGGTTCGAGTCTATTTCTACTGCAGGTAGTAATAATTCTGTTGGTAATTTTATTGATGATGTACAGCTATATATTACGAAAACAACTTATTGTGATTCTGATGGTGATGGAACACCTAATATTTATGATTTAGATTCTGATAATGATGGTATAGCTGATGTGATAGAAGCAGGAGGTACAGATCCTGATAATGATGGTAGAATAGGTACAGGTGCTATTACTGATACAGATGGTGATGGACTTTCTGATATAGTTGATACTGATAATGGAGGAACACCTCTAACTGAGCCAAATTCTGATTCTGATCCTTTAAAGAATTACATGGATATTGATTCAGACCATGATGGAATAGTTGATAATATTGAAGGACAAACAACAGCTTCTTATACTGCTCCATCAGGAACAGATGCAAATAATAATGGTTGGGACGATGCCTATGATGGTAGCGCAGGTGGAACAGCAATAGTATTGACAGATACAGATGGTGACGGTACACCAGATTATATAGATACTAATTCAGATGATGACGGAGAGCCAGATTCTGTAGAAGCTTATGATACAGATAAGTCAGGAACAACAAATACTCCCCCAACAAATGGTGATGCAGATGGTGATGGATTAGATAATGCTTATGATGTTGATGGTACTTCTTCTACAGATAATGGTGGACCAACAAATAATGGACAAACAGCAAGTAGTTTTCCCAATGATGATAATTCGACATCAAGTGAAAGAGATTGGAGAGATATATTATCAACCTTACCCGTAAGTTTAATATCATTTGAAGCAGAATTAAAAGGAGATTATGTAGAGTTAAAATGGGTAACAGCATCAGAAATTAATAATGATTATTTTATAGTTCAGCGCTCATTGGATAATAAGACTTTTGAGGAAATTACTAGAGTATCAGGAAATGGAAACTCAAATATTATTATTGAATATCAGTCGTATGATATGGATTTGCCAACAGGAATAATATACTATCGTTTGAAACAAGTAGATTATGATGGAACAATAGATTATTCAAATGTGGTTGCTATACGAAATTATAAAGACAAAGAGGTACAGATATTTCCCAATCCATCTAATGGAATAATAAATATAGAGACAAAAGAGACTCTATCTATTATTATTTATTCAATAAGTGGGCAACAAATAGCAAGTTTTAATTTTGAAGCAAATACAAATAATCAGATTGATATATCTAATCAACCAAAGGGAGTTTACTTTTTGACTTATATTTCTAATGATAAAAGTATTATAAAGAAATTAATAGTCAGATAATTTTTTACTATTAATTGAAACCTTTTAAAATAGACTGCGTAATAGTAGTTGCTTAAAATATGATAAATTTAAGTATTTAATAATAATAACATTATTTTAGATGAAAAAACATCTTACAATTTATATGGAAGGTAGACTCAACGATGGAGATTTTAATTTCTACTCACAAGCTGGAGCATATAAGTTCGATATTAATGCGGTGTATAAAAATGGGGACTCGGTACATGTTGATATTGAAGCAGAAGGAACAGAAGATAATTTGAATAATTATGTTGAATATCTAAAGTTAGGACCTTTAAAGAAATTTATTTACCTATTTCGAGTTGAAGAAGGTAAGTATGAGGGTATTAAAGGTTTTAAATCTTTGAAAGTCCATAAGGATGAATTTACTTTTATGGATAAATTAAAGAAAGTATTTTCCAAAAAACAACAGTGCTATTAGTAATATTTTAAACACTAATTCTTCTTATATATTAACCATTCATTTCAATTATTAAAATCCATTTATTTAATTTAAATTTGTTTCCATAATAATCATTAACTATGGAATCAATTAAGGAAATCTTTAGAATAGGTCGTGGGCCATCAAGTAGCCATACTATGGGACCTGTTAGAGCAGCTATTCAGTATCGCCAAAAACATCCAAAATCAAAATCTTTTAAAGTTACATTATTCGGCAGCTTAGCCTTAACGGGTAGAGGTCACCTTACTGATGTTGCAATTACTAATGAGTTGAAACCCGCTAAGGTTGAATTTGTTTGGAAAAATAATGAACGAAAAGAGTTTCACCCTAACGCTGTCGAATTTGAAAATACAGATAATGCTAAGAATACAGATAAATGGCTTATATATAGTGTTGGAGGAGGGAAGATAGTTGAGGATAAAAATAAAAAGCTAAAGCCAGAATTAATCTATAAGCAACAAAATATTCAAGATATATTAGATTATTATAAAGAAACAGGAAAAACTTATTGGGAACTTGTATTCGAAACGGAGGGTGAAGATGTAAAAGAGTATCTTAGAGATGTTTGGGATGTAATGAAGAATGCAATAGATAAGGGCTTAAAGAATGAAGGCTTAATTCCTGGAGGTTTAAAATTACAAAGGAAAGCTGCCGCATATTATGCAAGATCATTGGGATTAAATGGATATGCTCAAACACAAAGTAGAATATTTTCATATGCGCTAGCCGTTTCTGAGCAAAATGCTTCTGGAGGGGTTGTAGTTACAGCACCAACCTGTGGTTCTTCAGGAATATTACCCGCTGTTTTAAAAATTTCTCAAGAGCATTATCAAATTGATGATGAAAAAATAGTTAGAGCATTAGCTACAGCAGCTTTATTTGGTAATATTGTAAAGCATAATGCATCAATTTCTGGAGCTGAAGTAGGATGTCAGGGTGAAGTGGGGACAGCATGTGCAATGGCAGCAGCAGCAGCAACACAATTGGCTGGCGGTTCAGTTGCTCAAATTGAATACGCAGCAGAAATGGGTTTGGAACATCATCTTGGTTTAACTTGTGACCCGATTAATGGCCTTGTTCAAATTCCATGTATAGAAAGGAATGTACATGCTGCTGTTCGTGCTCTAGATGCTGCAAGGTTTTCTTTACTGTCCGATGGTAAACATTTTATTAGTTTTGATGTGGTAACTAAGGTAATGAAAGAAACAGGAAAAGATTTGCCAAGTTTATATAGAGAAACGGCCCAAGGAGGTTTAGCTATATTTGGAGATGCTGATTTTGTAGATAATTAATACTTTTATTGTATTTAAAAATATGTTTAAGCATAGATGCATTTTAATAATAATTCTTTCAATACTCTTTGTATTCGATAGCGTTTCTCAAGACTCTTTAGTAGTTTATACAAAAAGAGAGTTTAAGGGTAATAGACCAAAGATTGGACTTGTTCTTAGTGGAGGAGGAGCTAAAGGAATGGCACATGTTGGAGTACTAAAAGTGCTTGACAGCCTTGGTATTAAGCCAGATTTTATTACAGGAACTAGTATGGGAAGTATTATTGGAGGACTTTATGCAATAGGATATTCTACAGATACTCTGCAACAATTAATACGAAATTTGAATTGGAATAAATATTTAAGCAACACCAATAATTTCAGAAGTATTAATATGATTGAAAAGGGAGACTATGATAATTATTTTGAATTTCCTTTTGTTGGTTGGATGCCAGACCTTCCCCAAGGAGCAATTAAAGGTCAAGAGCTAGAATTATTGTTTAATGAGCTAACAGTTAGCGTAGCTGGAGACACTATATTTGATGAATTCCCCATTCCTTATAGAGCTGTCGCTGTAGATATTTTAAAAGGAAAGCCCTATGTTTTTAAGTCAGGTAGTTTAGCTACGGCAATGCGTTCTAGTATGTCTATTCCAAGCATTATGAATCCTGTAAAATACAAGGGTATGTTATTGGTTGATGGAGGTTTAATGGAGAATTTTCCAGTAGAATTATGTAAAGAAATGGGTGCGGATATTATTATTGGAGTATATACTGGAGCTAATTTAATGCCTGAAGAGAAACTAAATTCTATGGTTGATATTATGAAACAAAGTAGTTTTATTTCTAGTATTAATAATGCAGAGATATCTAAAAAATTTGTTGATATTTATATTGAACCATATTTAACTGATAGAAACGCTGCAAATTTTAGTGATGGAAAAATAAATATAGAAAGAGGACATAAAGCTGCAATAGAAAAACTTGATGAATTAGAAAAGCTTAAGGAGTATCTTTCAAAATTTGAAAAAAAGAAGTATAATAAAAATAATTTAAACAAAAGTATATATGTAGATGGTAATAAAGTTGTATTTAATGATAATAATAATGATTTAGAAGGATTTATAGATAAAAATTTTCATCATTTTAATAAGCAATATTTAAAAACACAAAGTATTGATAGTAGTATTCATTATTTATATGGAACACGTCTTTTTAAGAAACTTACATATGATTTTCACCCTTCAGAAAGTGATAGTGGGGTAATATTAAATTATAAAGTTACAGAGGCAAATAATAAGCACTTACTTTTATCAATGCAATATAGAACAGAAACTAAAATTGGTATCAATATTGGGTTTAGATATAGAAATTTGATAATACCAGGTTCTAAAATAGAAGCAAAATTTAGGGTTTCAGAGAACCCAGGAGCTATTGTAAATATGTTTACATATATTAATAGTAATATTAAGCATGGAATAGAAGCTTTGTATTACTATAAGACCTCTAAAATACCTTTTTACGAAGATAAAAAACTTGTTGGTGAATATTCTAGTCATTTCCATAGGTGGGGTTTAGATTATCATTATTTTGCAAATAATTATTCTGATATAAGTGTTGGTCTAAAGCATGAAAGAATATATTATACTAAGATTATTGATTTAAGTACATTTGCTTATCCTAAGATTGTTAATATTAACTCATATGTGAATTTTAATTATAAACGAAATACATTAAAACAGAAATATTTTACCAATAGAGGAAGTTATTTAAATTTTAATACACAACTATTTTTACTTAATTATACTAAGTATTATTTACCGCAAGATACTATAGAAAAATATCCTGAACTTCAGGATTTTGAAACAGATAGTCTAGATATAGCGATGAAAGTAACTTTTAGTTATAAAAAGTTTATACCTATAAGTAAAAAATTAGTTCTAATTAATGAGTTTGATGCTTTTGTTGGACTTGGATATGTATATTCTTTGTGGATAGGAGGTGTAAATCCGGATGAAGATTATCAACTTCCTTTTTGGGGAATGAACGAGAATGCTAGAATGGAAGGAAATGGTTGGATTTATAGGATAGGATTGAGGTATAATTTATTTGGAAAAGTGTACTTTTCAGGGAAAATAAATGCAGGGTTCTTTGCAGAAGATGTAATGGATTTATTATCTAGCCCAGAAGATGAGTATGGGAAATATAGCAGTATTTTCAATTATGATAATTATGTTATTGGTGGAGGATTAAAATTATCGTATAAAAGTATTATAGGACCAGTAAGTGTAACAGTTGCAAAAAGTAGTGAGTCAGATGCTTATTGGTGGCACTTATTGATAGGCTATAGTTTTTAATAATTCTTATTAAGTCAAGGCTAAATCAGTAATTATTATTAGTACTTTTGAGCTAGAAATTAATAATAAAAACATAATATAATGGCAGGAATAAATAAGGTAATATTAGTTGGGAATTTAGGAAGAGACCCAGAGATTAGAACATTAGAAAACGGTTCGAAAGTGGCTCAGTTTAGCATTGCAACCACAGAGTCGTATAAGGATAAGGCTGGAAATTGGCAAGATCAAACAGAGTGGCATAATATAGTTGTTTGGAGATACCTTGCCGATAAAGCAGAAAACTCACTTAAAAAAGGTTCAAAAGTATATCTTGAAGGAAAAATACGCACTCGCTCATGGACAGATAAGGATAATAATACGAGATATACTACAGAAATAATTGGAGACAAAATGCTTGTGCTTGATAAGCGTGAAGGAGGAAATGGTAATTATCCACCACCTGTGGGAGCAGAGGATGCACCACCTGTACAGAACCAAAATACTGCAACTGCCACTAATAGTGATCCTGAGCTTAAAACTAGCGAACCAAAAGATGATTTACCATTTTAGTAAATATTTTATAGGATTATAAAAAATAATAAATAAGGTTTTTTGCTTCATTTAATTAGATGCTAATTATAAATTATTATTTACGAAATGTTATTTCTCTTTGGGTGATTTAATAATACTAAATAGGCGTCTAACGTAATAGCAAAACTATCTAATAATGAAATAAAATCTATATGAAAAACTTCATAGAACAACTGCCAAAAGTAGAGCTTCATCTTCATATTGAAGGAAGCTTGGAACCAGAATTAATGTTTAAACTAGCAAAAAGAAATAATATAGAGCTTCCTTTTGCAACAATTGATGATGTTAAAGCAGCATATCAGTTTAGTAATCTTCAAGATTTCTTGGATATATATTATGCTGGTTGCAATGTATTAATTACGGAGCAAGATTTCTATGATTTAGCTTTTGCTTATTATAAGAAAGCAAATGAACAGAATATTATTCATACAGAGATTTTCTTTGATCCGCAGAGTCATACTGATAGAGGAATTTCAATAGAAACAGTGGTTAAAGGGCTAAGAAGAGCAATGAAAGATGCTGAACAGCAATTTGGTATAACAAGTCATTTAATTCTTAGTTTCTTGCGTCATTTGTCTGAGAAAGAAGCTATAGATACACTTAAGTCTGTGGAGAATATGAAAGATGAATTTATTGCTGTTGGTTTAGATTCTTCAGAAGTAGGTAATCCTCCTCAAAAGTTTCAAGAAGTATATAAAATGGCTGCTGAACAAGGATATTTAAAGGTAGCTCATGCAGGTGAAGAAGGTCCAGCGCAATATATTTGGGATAGTATGTCTTTGCTTAATATTGATAGATTAGATCATGGTAATCGTGCTATGGATGATGAAAAACTTTTGCAAGAATTAAAAGATAGGAAAATGGGTTTAACACTTTGTCCTCTTTCTAATTTGAAACTTCAAGTGGTTAAAGATTTGAGAAATCATCCTGTGAAAAAAATGTTGGATTTAGGACTGAAAGCCACAGTAAATTCAGATGATCCAGCATATTTTGGTGGATATATGAATGAAAATTTCATAGCAATACAAGAAGCATTGAATCTAAGTAAAGAAGATTTATTCACGCTTACAGATAATGCAATAGCAGTTAGTTTTGCAAGCAACGAACGTAAGCAAGAGATGAAAAAACAATTAAGTGCATATTTTGCTGTTTAATTTTTAGATAGAATGTATATAGTAAATATAGAAACTTCTACTAAAATTTGTGGTGTTAGTCTTGCCAAAGAAGGTAAACTCATTGATAATAAAGAAAGTAATGAGGGGAATTCGCATGCTGCTAATCTTGCACCATTTATAGAGGAAATATTAAACCGTAATAATATTAATTATGCGGATTTAGGAGCTATTGCTATTAGTAAAGGACCTGGTTCTTATACTGGTCTTAGAATTGGAACATCAACAGCAAAGGGTTTATGCTATAGTTTAGATATTCCATTAATTGCCATTAATACTCTTCATAGCATGGCAGCTCATGCAAAGAATATCTATTCTGATGATTTCAAAGGAATATTTCGACCAATGATTGATGCAAGAAGAATGGAAGTATATTCTCAAGCTTTTAGTAATAGTTTGGAAATTTTAACTGAAGTAGAAGCTATTGTTATTGATGAAAATAGTTTTAAAGAAGAAAAGGAAACTCAAGAAATTTTGTTTTTTGGTGATGGTGCTGAAAAATGCATGGATACTATTAAGCATAAAAATGCAGTTTATTTTGATAAAGCTGAAGCTAGTGCTTTGGGAATGGTTGAGTTATCTTACGAAGCTTTCAAGAATAAGAAATTTGAAGATGTTGCTTATTTCGAGCCGTTTTATTTAAAGGAGTTTATTGCTGCAATTTCTAAAGTAAAAGGATTGAGATAGTTTTAAGATTAGTTTAATAATTATTTCTTCTCTGCAAAAATTCTAATACCAGCAGGAATACAACTTATTTCAGCAGGAAATTCACCATATATTTCTCCATCGGGAGCAAGAATTTTAGGGATCTTAGATTCAAGTTTAATGTTTTTAGCATGAATATAATCTACAAACTTAGTATCAACATGACTTCCATCAAATATCATCGGGAATATCTTCAATAGATTTATTCTGCTAAGTCTGTTTAGAATAATTAGATCTAGTTTACCATCATTAATTTCTGCTTTTGGTGCAATAAGGTAGTTGCCACCAGTATATTTTGAGTTAGAGATAATTACAAATACATTATCGAGATTTAATTCTTCACCATCAACTGTCATTTTGAGGTCGAAAGTGTTAAGTTTAATAGTATTGTAAAGTACACCTAGTGTATAAGCAAAACTTTTGAAAAATTTAAGTTTTGAAGCTGTTTCTACAACATCATTAATAAAACCAAAGCCCATCATGTTAGCATAATAGAAAGTTTCATTCTTTGATTTTACTTTTGCCAAATCAAGACCCATAGTATTACCTTCGCTAATGATTCTTACGAAATCTTCTAAGGAGCTATTTAAATTAGCAATATCTCTAGAAAGAGAATTACCAGTGCCAACAGGAAGAATTCCTAAAGGAATATTCGGTGAATCAGTTCTTTTCATATAGCCGTTTAGAGCATTAAAAAAACTTCCATCACCACCAGCAACTGCTATTCCTGAATATATGCCTAATTCTGCTTTCTCAACTATCTCAGTGGAATGTTGAGGATGTTCTGTGAAAATAATATCTGCTTCTATATTATACTTTTTGAAATATGATTTAATTTCATCAAGATAGTCTTTAGATTTCCCACCTCCTGCTTGGGGATTGTAAATACACAGAATTTTGGTCATATTATTAATTGTATAAGTATTAATTAAGACATAAAGTCTAAATCTAATTGTTTGCGTAATTTATCAAGATTTGGATTCTTAGAATTCATTTTATTGTAAATATCCATAGAGGTTTCTTTTACTTTTTGTTCTACTTCAATTACTTTCGTGCTAAGTTGTATTTGTTTATTATTTAGCTCTTCTTTTAAGAATAATAAGAAATTATATTTTAACTCCTTATCGTTCATTGCGTTATTTACAATATTGATATGCAATGTATTATTGGGAAGAACTTCTAAATTTTTTCTTTCAATGGCTGAAGCAAAGGCTGGTTTTTCTTTACGAATTTTGGAAATATACTTTTCCACTGCATTATAAAACTCATCCTTACTTATTTCTTTATCTACAGTATCAAATTTTACGTTTAGTTCTTCTTCAAGACTAATTTTCTTTTCTTCGACTTTTACTTCGGATAAACCTTGCTTTATACTAATTCCTCTAGTCCGAGAACTGCGTTTTAATTTTGGTGTTGAAGAAGTATCTTGATTGCTGTCTGTAGTTGTAGTACTTTCTTCTTTTGGTTTTACAATAGGTTTTTCCTCAACCTTTTTTTCTGGTAGTTTTTGTTCTACAATTTTTGGCTTTACTATTTCAGTATTTTTTATAATGGGTTTAGAAACAGAATTTTGAGTAGTATTAACCTCTACTTTAACCTTTTTTTTTACATCAGGCACTGCTGTTGCTTCAACTTGAGGAAAAGGGTTATTAAGCTTGCACATCTTCATTAAATTAAGCTCAATTAAAAGGCGTTTGTCAGTGGTGAGTTTATAATTTAAATCAACATTAGTACATAAATCTATTGCAAAAACCAAGAAACGTAAATTACACTTCTTTGTTTGTTCCAAATAATGAGATTTTATACTTTCACTTGTTTCAAGTAAACTTACAGTTTTAGCATCTTGACTAACCAATAGATTACGTAAATGAGTTGCTAAACCATTAATAAAATGTAGTCCATCAAAACCTTTGCTAATAATGTCATTTAATACAATTAAGCTGTTCGAAATATCACCTTCTAACATTAAATCTACAAGCTTAAAATAGTATTCTACATCAAGTACATTAAGGTTTTCAATGGTGTCTTTATATGTGATATTCCTACCAGCATAGCTAACCAATTGATCGAAAATAGAAAGAGCATCTCTCATTGCTCCATCTGCTTTTTGAGCCATAACAAGTAGAGCCTCTTCTTCAACAGTAACACCTTCACTTTTGGCAACATAGCCTAAATAATTAGCAATGTCTTTTAGGGTTATTCTATTGAAATCATATATTTGACAACGCGAAAGAATAGTTGGAATTATTTTGTGTTTCTCTGTTGTAGCAAGAATAAACTTAGCATAAGCAGGAGGTTCTTCCAATGTTTTAAGAAATGCATTAAATGCTGCTTGTGACAACATATGAACCTCATCAATTATATATACTTTATAATCGCCAACCTGTGGTGGTATTCTTACTTGATCGACCAAACGACGAATATCCTCTACTGAGTTGTTGGAGGCAGCATCAAGCTCATGAATATTAAATGAATTGTTTTGATTAAATGAAACGCATGATTCGCATTCGTCGCACGGCTCCATCTTATCGTTAAGGTTGGTGCAGTTTATAGTTTTCGCAAATATCCTTGCACAAGTAGTTTTACCAACACCTCGTGGTCCAGTAAATAGAAAAGCCTGAGCAAGATGATTATTTTTGATAGCACTCTTTAGAGTTGATGTAATACTCTGTTGACCAACAACT
>Ga0256827_10000772_pt1 | contig 20180 bp, 21 predicted proteins | sample CV84metaG_FD_185977 | JGI IMG/M metagenome (GOLD analysis project Ga0256827, IMG submission 185977) | Hydrothermal vent microbial communities from East Pacific Rise, Pacific Ocean - CV84 | ecosystem: Environmental > Aquatic > Marine > Hydrothermal vents | place: Pacific Ocean: East Pacific Rise... | reverse complement strand
TTTAAAATTTGTAAAATAATTTTATCATCAATATTTTCTAGTTCATTTTTTGAGTACATGCTCATAAGGTATAAAGTTTCATTAGTATCGATATGGTAGTAAATAATTCGAAAACCACCACTTTTCCCTGTTGGAATTGAACTATTTGCTAATCTTATTTTGTAACATGAGTTACCTAGTTCTATTCCAGCTTTTGGATTTTCTAATAGTTCTTCTTTTAAAACTTTTAAATCAGAGGGAAGTTGTTTATACTTTTTAAAAAGTTTTTTAACATCTTTATCAAAATAACTAAGAGTTTTAATGTTCAAGTTCATCTATTAACTCATCAAGTGATTTCATACTATTTGCATTATTGGTATCAAGTGAATTCTTTAGCTCTTTACATCCAGCATTAAAACTGTTGTAAAATATATTGGCTTTTTGCTCACTAATGTATGACGCAATTGCTTCAATTATTATATCCGTTCTATTAATAGAAAATTGAGTAGTAAAAGCGTCTATCTCTTCTACTAAATATTTTGGTAATCGTAAACCGACTTGTTGCTTTTCAAGTTGTGAGATTGAATGCATAATTTATTCCTTATATAAGTATGTTTTACAATAGTATATATTATTTATATGAATATGTCAATTTATAGAAAATATTTTTCATGGCTGTTTTAACTTGTTTTTGAAAGATGTGGCTGTTATATGGCTGAGGAGAATTAATAAGTCTTTTGTCTGAATACTGAAAGGATATGAACTGTATAGTTTCTTATTTGAAAAACAGTAGTATATTTTTTGATAGGAAATAAGTCTTGGAGAGCTTCAGGTTCGACAATTATTTTATAAATCATTAAATATTTTATAGTATTGTAAAAATAAATATTTGGCTGTTAAATAGCTGCCGAAATCATAAACTAAATTCTAAAACACTTTAAACAGGCTACATATCCAAGTGAATATTGCATATAAGTTATTATTTACTTTTTATTAGTCGTTGATTAGCATTTTATTTAACTAAAAGATTTACAATTTTAAATATCTAAAATAAATTTAAAGGATTTAAAATGTTTAAAAAACCAATGATTATATCAGCAATTTTATCTACAATATTGGCTGCAAATGCTAGTGCATATGTTATGGACTTAAATGATGAGGTACAAAGAAATACAAATTTGATTTCACAGTATAAACAAGGTATAAAAAATCTTGAAAAAAGAAATAAATATTTATTAGAAGAAAAAGCGAAAAATCCAAAGTTATATGAAAAAAAATTAGCTTATGAAGAAACAAAAAAAGCATATATCTATCGTATAAAATTAGATGGAGCAAAAGCAAAAAATGTTAGTTTTACTATAAAAGATCATGTTTTATCAATAGAGATGAGTATTAAGATGGAGGAGAAAAATAAAAATTCATACTACGCTAGTTCAAGATACTTTTATCAATCATACGCTATTGCAAAAGATGTAGATGAAGAAAAAATAAAACACAATGTGGATGGTGATTACTTTGTAATAACTATGCCTAAGAAATAGCTCTACATGTAGAGCTATTTCTTTTTTTGATGATTTTATTTTTAGTTTAATAACTCATCAACATAGGAGATAACTTGCAATGCAGCAACTGCGCCATCTCCAGCAGCACTTATTACTTGTTTTGGAGCAGCAATGCGCATGTCTCCGGTTGCATAAAGTCCTGCTAAAGATGTTTTCATACTAATATCTACTATAACCTGACCAGCTTTATTCATATCGCATAAAAAACTTCCATCCTCTTGCATAAGAATTTGATTGTTAACATCATTTCCAACAAAAGTAAATACACCTGGAACTACAATATCGCGAATTTCTCCATCTGTATTTTTAACTTTTATCCCAGTTACACCCATTGCATCGCCATATACTTCTTCTGGCACAGAGTTTAAAACAAGCTCAATATTGTTTGTATTTTTAATTCTTTGGACAGTATTTGGAGCTGAACGGAAACTATCGCGTCTGTGAACTAGGTAAACTTTAGCACAGATTTTAGCTAGATAAAGTGCTTCTTCTAAAGCAGTATCGCCACCACCAATTACAGCAACCTCTTTACCTTTGTAAAAAAATCCATCACAAGTAGCACAGGTACTTACACCACGACCAAAAAATTCATCTTCACCAGCAAAACCAGCACGACGAGGTGATGAACCAGTACCTACAATCACGGAGTGGGCTTTAGTAGTTAAACCACCCTCTTGATGAATAGTGAAAATATCTTCATCTTTAGTAATTCGCGTTACATTTATCATCTCATGTTTCAAGCCAAATTTTTGACATTGCGCTGGCCATGGAGTCATCAAATCCATACCAGTAATTTCACCAGTTACACCAGGGTAATTTTCAATCTCGCTAGAGTTCATAATTTGCCCACCAGGCATACCTTTTTCAAACATAGTTACATTTTCTAATCCACCGCGTGTAGTGTAAAGTCCAGCAGTTAGCCCTGCTGGTCCACCACCTATAATTGCACAATCTAGTATCATTTTGAAGTCCTTATAATTGTTTAACTTGTGAAGATAATTCTTTTAAATTATCTAATTTCCTAATCATACTATCTTGTTTATAAAGAGTATCTTTATGTTTTTTTATAAAAAATATAGATGGTGATTCATATATATTAAATCTTTGAATAAAATTAAGAGAAGTCTTTGTACCACTTCTTAAAAATATAGTATTTTTTGAGTTTGGATAAACTTTGTTATAGTAATCAATGGCAATAATTGGAAGGTTTAAATTTGTTTTAGATAATAAGTTTTGAGTGTTAGGTTCTTTTGAACTATAAAAAACTACTATGTATTTATCTGCTTTTGGTGTAAAAATATTGCTTTTTTCATAAAAGGTCCACTCTTTAAAATCAATAAATTTATACTGAGAAAATTTATAGTTAAAGTAAGCAAAGGCACCAGCTATCATAGCGGCACCAAAGAAAGATGCGAGTAAAGTAGAAAGCGAGAAGAGGCTTTTGCCCCCTTTAGCCACTACTTTTCTCTAATTACGCTAAAAGAGCGTTAATTTTTTCAGCTAGAGCAGCTTTAGATTGAGCTCCAACAACTTGGTCTACCATTTCACCATCTTTAAAGAAGATAATAGTAGGGATAGAACGAATACCAAATTTAACAGCAATATCTTGCTCTTCATCAGTATTTACTTTACAGATTTTAGCTTTGCCATCAAAGTCTTCAGCTAATTCTTCGATTACTGGAGCGATCATACGACAAGGTCCACACCATGGTGCCCAAAAGTCTACTAAAGATACACCCTCTGCGATTGTAGCTTCATAATCAGCTGCAGTTAATTCTAAATATTTACCCATTTTTATTCCTTGATTAAGTTTTTATAAGGTAATTATACATATCTATTGTTAATAGATGCTAAAAATTGATAAAATTCTTTTTTCTGTTTGTATAATATACACATTGTGTATAACCTACACTTTTAGCTAAACTTATAATTTCATCATTATACAATCCAACTTGTTCAGGTTTATGAGCATCAGAACCAAAGCATATATCAATATTTAATCTAAAAGCTTCACTAAGTAACTCTTGTGATGGGTAAGCTTCTTTTATTGGCTTTCTATATCCTGCAACATTTAACTCCAAAGTCATATCTGCTTTTTTAATAGCAATTAATGCTTCTTGAGCCATATCTAATATGTTTTTATTTGGCATAAATTTAAAAACTTTTATTAGATCAAAATGTCCTACAATGTCAAATGCTTTACTTTGAGCCATCTCTTTTATTGTGTCAAAATATTTTTGCCAGATCTCATCAATATCTTGTTCCTCGTAATTACCAATAAATTCAGGGTTATCAAATCCCCAACCATCCAAAAAATGAACACTACCTATTAGATAGTCGGCATTCTCTACATGTAGGACTCTTTTGTCCATATGTCCAGCTAGATAATCAACTTCATACCCTAAAAGTATCTCGATTTTATCTTTATACTTATCTTTGGCTTTTAAAACATCATTTTCATAAGTAGCCATCTGCTCAAAGCTCATACGATATTTTGGATCAAAATCCATTGGAGCATGATCTGAAAAACCAAAATACTTAGTTTTACATTTTATAGCTTCTTGGATATATTCATCAATTTCACCCTCTGCATGTTTACAAAGTTTTGTGTGGTTGTGTAAATCAACTATCATTTTTTTCTCAATTTTTGTAAATTTATGATATTATAGTGACAAATATTAAATTTAGCGAATTTTAATGATGGAGAAGTTTTATGACTCAAGAAGAATTAGATGCTTTAATGAGTGGAGCAGAAGTTGGAAATTTAGATGATATTGATGATACGGTTGAAGAAGAAACTGATGTAGATACTACAGAAGAAGAACCTGAACAAACACCAGCAGTTAGCGATGATAAGCCTTTAGGCTACACTGAAGAGACAGCTCATCAGTGGCCACTTCCAGCAACTGAAGAACATAAAATGGTGCATCAACTAGATGATGTAACTAAAGAGAGTGAAGAAAAAGCAACAGAGATTTTTGACATTATTGAGGGTATTAGTACCGATATGATGGATAAAGAAGAAAATATAAATAACTTAGTAGAAGTGTTAAATAGTAACATTGAACTCTTTAAAACTTTAAGTGCAAAATTTCCAGATGTTGCGGCTTTTGGAGTTCAATTAGAAAAAAATAATGAAGCTCTTAATGAAGCAAACGAAACTATTGAAACTTTACAAAATTCAGGCGATGCAATTATGAATGTAATGGATATTATGCAATATCAAGATATTCATCGTCAAAAAATCGAGCGAGTTATAAATGTTATGCGTGCCTTAGCTACATATATGAACTCATTATTTGAAGGTCGTATTGATGATGATAAACGAGTTTCTTCTGCGCAACATTTACCAGGTGATGATAACGAAGATTTAGCTTCAACAGATGATATTGAAGCATTATTAGCTCAGTTTGGAAGCAATGAGTAAGGTTGAACTATTATCCCCTGCAGGGACTTTAGAAAAGCTAAAAATTGCTTTTGATTTTGGTGCTGATGCTGTTTATGGTGGAGTTTCTCATTTCTCACTTCGTATTCGTTCTGGTAAAGAGTTTTCTATGGAGGAGTTTGCAGAGGGTATAAAATATGCACATGCTCGTGGCAAAAAAGTTTATGCAACCATAAATGGATTTCCTTTTAATTCACAAATAAAACTTCTTAAAAAACATATACTTGCAATGGCTGAGTTAAAACCTGATGCTTTTATTGTTGCAACCCCAGGCGTGCTTAAACTTTGTCATGACTTGGCTCCGGATATGCCACTTCACCTCTCAACTCAAGCAAATGTTATGAATGTTTTAGATGCGCAGATTTATCATGATATGGGTGCTACTCGTATTATTACTGCGCGTGAAATTTCACTAAAAGACTTGGTAGCTATAAAAACAGAAATACCAGACTTAGAACTTGAAGTATTTGTACATGGAAGCATGTGTTTTGCTTATTCTGGTCGTTGCCTTATTTCTACTTTACAATCTGGTCGCGTTCCAAATCGTGGAAGTTGTGCTAATGATTGTCGTTTTGAGTATGAAATGTACGCTGCAAATCCTGAAACGGGGACACTTTTTAGACTTGAAGAACAAGAGGGTGTTGGAACTTACATAATGAATGCAAAAGATTTAAACCTTGCTTCACATATGAAAGAGATTCTTGATAGTGGTGTTGTTGATAGTGTTAAAATAGAAGGGCGTACTAAAACTGCTTACTATGCTGCTACAACTGCAAAAGCTTATAGAATGGCAATCAATGATTATTATGATGATAAGTTTGAAGAGAAAAAATACCAATATGAACTAAATTCACTTCAAAATCGTGGATATACTGATGCCTATTTAGTTTCTCGTCCGTTTGAGAGAAATGATACTCAAAGTTTAGATTTTTCTATGCAACTTGGAACGCATCAAGTAAGTGCTCAAGTTAGTACTGATGGAGATTACTTTTTATGTAAGTACAAAACTCTGCCAAATGATGAACTTGAAATTGTAGCACCATTGGGTAGCAAAATAGAGATAGTAAATAATGAGATAGGCTCAACCTATGAGAAAGATGGAAAAATATACTTAAAATTAAAACAGCTAATAGCCCAAAATAAAAAAGTGTGGGAAGAAGTTCATAGTGGAAATGTAAATCCAATTACTCTTCCAACAAAATTACCAGCATATACTTTTTTGAGAGTTCCATCTAATGAAAATATGGGGACAAATCCTAAATAATGATACCAGAAGAAACACTAAATAGCATCTACATAGAGGCGACTGTTTTTGTTATTGTTATTTTGGTTATGTCCATAATATCTTATAAAGTATCATCAAAACATGCTAAAGAATATGCTATAAAAAATAAAAAAATTATAGATGAAAAGAAAAAAGCTCAAGAGCAAGAGATAAATGAAAAAGAGATTAGAATCCAAGAACTTCAAAAGATGTTAGATGAAAATATGATAACTAATGAAGAGTTTAAAATGATGAAAAAAAGACTTTACAATACTGAAAAATAAAATATAACGGAGTTAAAATGAAATTTGTATCAATAATAATGGGCTCAAAGAGTGACTTTGAAGTAATGAAATCGTGTTCAGACACATTTGAAGCCTTTGGCGTAAACTATGAGATGATTATATCTTCAGCGCATCGCTCACCAGAGCGTACTACTAAGTATATTCAAGATGCTGAGAAAAAAGGTGCGCAGGTTTTTATTGCTGCTGCTGGAATGGCTGCACATTTAGCTGGTGTACTATCTTCAAAAACTGTTAAGCCAATTATTGGTGTGCCAATGAGTGCTTCTGCTCTTGGTGGAATAGATGCCCTTCTTTCAACTGTTCAAATGCCAGCTGGAATGCCAGTTGCTACAGTTGCAATAGGTAAAGCTGGAGCTATTAACTCTGCATACTTAGCTATGCAAATGTTAGCACTAGATAATGAAGAATTAAGTATAAAACTAAAAGAAGATAGAATCGCAAAAGCTAAAAAAGTTGAGATGGATTCTATGGAGATTGAAACTATAATCTCACTATAAGGAACTTTACATGAAGTGGATGAGCGACGAAGAGTATATTGAACTAACTGGGCTTGAACTTTCAGCTATTGATGATATGTGTGAGCGTGGAAAACTAACTGTTAAGGTTGAAGATGGTGTTAGATATATTGACCCATCAAAAGGAGCTACTGACGCAGTAGTTCCAGCAAAACTTACAGAGTTAAAAGAGCGAAATACTAAAGAGATGATGGTTCAACCTCAGTTTATTGAAAAAACTATAGGCACTATTATTAATTTACATGAAAAAGTTTTAGATGCTAAAGATGAAACGCTTGATGCTGTTAGAGTTGAAAATGACTTTTTAAAAGAAGCATTGGGTTCACTTCAAGAACTTTATGATGAAGATAGAAAAACAATTCATACACTACAAGAACAGCTAAAACTTTCTCAACAAGAAGTTGAATTTATGCGTAGAAAATATAAGCTTATGTGGAATAAAGCAATAGATGAACATACCGCTTAATGACAATAGATGAAGAGTGTGTCGGTTGTATACTCAATCAAAGTGTAAGAGTAGCCGATACAATAAAAGCCACTAAAAATTTAAAGCAAAAGCTTACTCTACATGTAGAGGCTTTAAGTGAAAACTTTTCTTACAATGATACACCTCCAGAAATTGCTTCTTATGTATATGAAGATTTAGCAAATATAGCTCAAAAAAAAGATCTTTACGCTGAGGTAAAAAAAGCCTCAACTAAAAAAGCACTTTCATTTAAACCACTTTTAGAAGAAAAACTAAAAAATTCAAATAACAAACTTTTAACAGCAACAAAGATTGCAGTAGCTGGAAATGTTATAGATTTGGCAGCTGCTGTTGAGTTTGATTTAGAAGATGAATTAGAGAAAATATTTCATACAGAATTTGCACATGATGATTTTGAAATTTTTGAGAAAAAGATAAAGAGTGCTAAAAAAATATTAGTTATTGGTGATAATGTTGGTGAGCATATATTTGATTATATGTTTATAGAGACCTTGCAAAAATTGGCTCTACATGTAGAGGTGTTTTATATGGTTCGTGGAACACCTATAATAAATGATGTAACAATGAGCGAAGCAAAAGAAGCTGGTTTTGACAAGCTTTGTAATCTTGTAGATAGTGGAGTAAATACTCCTGGATTTGCTTACTCTCGTGCTACAAAATACTCGCAAAAACTTTTTGATGAGGTTGATTTAGTTATAAGTAAGGGTATGGGAAACTATGAATGTTTAAGCCCATCACATAGAAAAGATATATGTTTTTTACTAAAAGTTAAGTGTAATGTAGTTGCTAAGTCTTTGAAAAAAGAAGTTGGCGATATAATTTGTAAAATGGTATAATTGCGCAAAATTAAAAATCAGGCTTTTATATTATGATAACTTTCAGTGAGATGCTACTAAAACTACAAGAATTTTGGATGAAACAAGGGTGTAATATTGTTCAACCTTATGATGTTCCAGCTGGAGCAGGAACTTTCCACCCTGCAACTTTTCTTCGTTCACTAGATTCTACTCCTTGGGCTACAGCTTATGTTGCACCATCTCGTCGTCCAACAGATGGGCGATATGGAGAAAATCCAAATAGACTTGGTTCATACTATCAGTTTCAAGCACTTATAAAACCAAGTCCTGACAATATTCAAGAACTTTATCTTAAATCACTAGAATACCTTGGACTTGATGTTTCACAACACGATATTCGTTTTGTAGAAGACAACTGGGAATCTCCAACACTCGGTGCATGGGGACTTGGCTGGGAAGTTTGGTTGAATGGTATGGAAGTTACTCAGTTTACTTACTTTCAACAAGTTGGAGGGATTGAGTGTAATCCTGTAGCAGTTGAGATAACTTATGGAACTGAACGATTAGCTATGTATCTTCAAGGTGTAGATAATATTTTTGACATTGTTTGGAATGAAAATGAGCATGGAAAAACTTACTACCGTGATGTTCATAAAGAGAGTGAAATCCAGTTTAGTAAATACAACTTTGAAGTAGCAGATGTTGAGATGTTATTTGCTGATTTTACTGCAAAATGTGATGAGTGTTTAAAAACTTTAGATGCTGGACTTCCTCTTCCTGCTTATGATTTATGTATGATGGCTTCAAATACTTTTAATATTTTAGATGCAAGAAAAGCAATAAGTCAAACAGAAAGACAAAATTATATGCTTAAAATTCGCGAACTTTCAAAAGGTTGTGCTGAGTTATATAAAGCTCAAGAGGCAGATAGAATAGAGCGTGTAAAAGCCTAATCTTGAGTACTACAATTATCGGTCAGATTGACCGAATTATGTTTGAGGGTGATGATGGCTTTTTTATTGCAGTTTTAAAAACTGGTGAGAAAATATCTGGTACATATTTAGAGAGTGAAGTTAAGCATATTAAAGACTCAGCCATTACTCTAACAGGCTTCTGGGATGAGCATAAAAAGTATGGAAAAACTTTCAAATTTGATTCTATTAAAGTAAATCAAAATCAACTATTTTTCTTTTTAAATAAAATTGTTAAAGGTTTTACAAAAAAACTATCTGCTGAACTAATTGAACAGTTTACTCAAGAGGGTTTAATAGATATTTTAGATAATAATATTGAAAAACTTTTAGAGTTTAAGGGCATAAAAGAGAAACGACTTAAAAAGATCCAAATATCTTGGAAAAAGTTTCGTTCTATGCGTAAACTTGGTGAATTTTTAGCCCCTTATGATGTAAGCCAAGCACTCTTAACAACTATTGCTACAGCTATGAAAGATGTAGATGAGCCTTGCACTAAGATAAAAGAAAATCCTTATGTGCTTACTTCAATTAATTCCATTGGATTTAAAAGAGCAGATGAATTGGCTTTAAAAATGGGCTTAAAAGAGGATGATGAAAAACGAATAAGCTCTGCAATGGATTATGTGCTTTTAAATCAATGTGAGCAACAGGGTAACTCTTGCGTTGAAAAGCATGTTTTGTTTTCTTCTCTTGATGAACTACTCACATTTAATGATAAACACAATCTATATGAGGCAGCATTGGTTGAAAGAGTTGCAGAGCAAAGTATTGTTTTAATGAAAAACAATAGAGTTAGTCCAGCTAGACTTTATGATGCTGAGAAATTCTTGCATGATAATTTTACAACAAGGGCTAAAAAAGATAGTGGTGGTTTTGTAAAAAACTTAGATGAATTTTTAGCAGATAAAGAGCTAAAACTAGGTGAACAACAGCGAAGTGCTGTACAAGCTATTAATAATGGCGCATCTATTCTTTTTTTAGTTGGTTATGCTGGGACTGGTAAAAGTACAACAAGTAAAACAATATTACAACTTTTAAACACTCGCTATGATGAAAAAGAGATTATGACTTGCGCGCTTAGTGGTATTGCATCTCAGCGCATTTCAGATACAACAGGTTTTGAGTCTGCTACTATTCAATCTCTTTTAGTGAAGTACGAGGAGAGGGATCATTTTCCTTTTTCAGTAGTGCTTATTGATGAAGCAAGCATGATAAACTCTACTCTTTTTGCAAGATTAGTGCGTAAAATCTCAAACAAAGCTATTTTAATAGTTGTAGGAGACGATGCACAACTTCCACCTATTGGTGCTGGAAATGTACTTAGTGATGTGTTGAGTTTGGAGTTAGCGCCAATTGTTAAACTTACTAAAATTTATCGCCAAAGTGAAGAACAGGCTATAACCTTAATAGCTAATGATATACGAAAAGGTCAAGTGCCAAATTACAGAGCTAAGTATGATGATTTTGAGTTTATAGAAGTAAATATACAAAATTATTACTCACTAAAAAGTCAGCTCTCACAAAATGAGCTACATAATTTGCGTGAAGAAAATGCAAATCAAATTGTTACGCAAATAGTTTTAAAAGTTGTAGATTCCATAGAAAAAGCAAGACTAAGGTTGAAAAATAAAGAGATAAAAGAGTATCTAAATTATTTTCAAGTTATAACACCTATGAAGGGTGGGACTCTTGGCTCAAATAATCTAAATAAAGTTTTGCAAGAATATTTTAACCCAAATCCTAAAAAATGTGTAAAAAAAGGTGGTGGTGAATTTCGTTTAATGGATAAAGTAGTCCATACTAAAAATGAAAATATGACCTCATGGAGTGGTGATGGTTTTAAAAACGGCGAGGACTCAAACCAAAGACGAATATTTAATGGTATGAGTGGTTTACTTTTTAAAATTCAAGAAGACGATGAACAAGTGTTCGTTTTTTATCCAAATGAAGATGTAGTAGTAGTTTATGAATATGAAGAGATTAAAAGTCACCTTATGCTTTCATATGCTTTAACTATTCATAAAGTGCAGGGTATGGAGTACGATATAGTTGTAATTCCTATGACTTTTTCTCATTTTATTATGCATAATACTAAGCTAATATACACAGCAGTAACTCGTGCCAAACATAAATGTATAATAGTTGGAGAGAGTGGAGCATTTGAATCTGCTTGTAAAAAGTTTGAAATTACAAGAAGAGATACTGTTTTGTTAGAGTTAAATTCCATATTGGCATAAGTAGTCAAATATCTCTACATGTAGAGGTGGAACTATTATTGCTTTATTTTATAAAATAAGGCAATAAAGGTCAGGATATATGGAGATTGTATTACGCAATAATCTTATTCTTATCACTACTGAATTTGATACACTAAATACTAAGTGGATGAAGGAATTTCTAAATCATCACGCTAGAGGTATGCTTTTTTTACCAAAAGCGGTGTTAGTATTTCGAAATGAAACTTTAACAGAAGTTCGTGAAGAGTTTTTAACTCAACTCTCACAACATCATGCTAAAAAGTATGAGTATTCTCATGAATTTTTCTTGCGTTCTATGCTTAAATATGGAACACAACCTATAAAAATAGAACTAAATAAATTACAAGATCCTGAAAATGTAAAGGTAAATTTATATGCTTATGATAGAGATACTGTTTTAATATCTCTTGAATATCCAAACTCATGGGTTTTAAATTATCTTCGTTCACAGTTAGAAGTTTATGTAGAGCGGGGTACTGATATATCTTTAGTTATTGATGTTTCAGATTACAAAGCAAAAGCTAGATTAGAACGCGCACTAAATAAACGGCATATTTTACACTACCAAATTCAATACACTTATGACAACCATTTTATGTCTAAATTATATAGTGATTTCGCAGATTTCTCTTTTGGAGATTTATGTAAAGAAGAAGATAAAAATGAGAGGACACATTTTTATACAGTTTTAGAATGCCCAATAGGTGCATCTCAAGATGCACTTAAAAAAAGTTATAAAAAACTGGTAAAAGTTTACCACCCAGATAAAATAGTACACGAAACACCACATATGGTTAAACACTATACGCAAAAATTTCAACTACTTCAAGAGGCTTATGAAGCACTAAGAGTTGTTAGTTAATTAACTCTTTTATTAGTTCGTCCTCTTTAGCATTTTTAAGTAATGCTTGAAAATCTTCAGAGGAGTAAAGAGCTAACTCTTTACTTTGACTTTGCTCTAGCTCCTTAGAAAATCCTCTTTTTGAAAAAAATATAATTTGTGTAACTTCGAGATTTAATCTTTCACACTTTTCTAGAAGTTTATGTAACTCTTTTTTATTTACTATATGATTTGTCCATTTACATTCGGCTACATAAGTTTTTTCATCATCTGTAATAGTTAATATATCTATCTCAATATTTGCATCCCAGTATGAACCTGAGCTTAGTATTTGTGAGTCTCTTAGGTTATAATTTAAAAGTACTTCTGAGAGTTCTTCAAAAACTAAGCTTGTGTAGCTATTTTGTTTAATCTCAAAATCTTTAAAAAACTCATCATACTCACCTTTTAAAATCTGATCTACATGTGGAACTATAAAGTAAAACCAAAAACGAATAAAAGGGTATGTAAAAAGAACTTTATGACTTATTCTATGTCTAGCAACTTCTCGTTTGAGTTTTCCTTTTGGATTTAAACCTCTAGCTGGTTCTTCACGAGAAAATTCTATCTGAATAAGTCCTTTGTCCTCAAGCTTATTTAGGGCTATACCACCATTTTGGTTATTTAATCCAGCACGGTTAAAAGCAGAAAATATGCGTCTGTCACCAATAGCTAAAGCACGAAGTACTCTTCTTTGTTCAGAATCTAAACTAATAAGATTTTGCATCTGTGTATCTATACTTTTAAAATTATCAAGTATAAGTTCTTGAATTAGAATTTTAGCAGATTTTGATGTATCTATATCCCAACCAAGACCACCAAAAAGAGCAAAGTACTCTATTTGAGTTTCCATGTCATTAGGATAATTACGAAAATAAAAGGAGCGAAATTGCTCTAAAAGATTGTTTTTAAGCATATATATATTTTAGCATATATTTTTAAATATTAAGTAAGTATTAAGTTAAGTTGTTAGACAATTGGTCAAAGGATGTAATAAATTGCTACTGAGCCCTGTTCTTTCGCGCAATAAAAAAACATCAATAAGGAGTCTATCATGAAACTTTCTTTTAAATTTAACTTTTTACTTTTAGCTTTGTTATTTTCATTTAATCTATATGCTTTTGGTTTCTCATTTGGCGGAGATTCAGGAAGTAATGATGGCTCATCAAATGAACCTTATGAACTTGTAGTTAATGGAGATAAGAGAAGTAATGACGATCCAACAAAGTACTATAGTCTTTATTCCTCTGTAAATCAAGATATTACTGTCCATATTACAAACCATAGTTCTTCAAATTCATCAAAAAATTTAACATTAACACTTTATGATAGATTGAATTCTGGAGAATGTGGCAATACATCTTTTGGTTCATCATCGCCAACTAATGGTGTGTTTGATTGGACATTTTCAGCTAACGGTGGAAGAAATTATTGTCTAAAAGTTGATGGAGAATCTAGTAGTTGGACATCAAATAGAAAATATGATATAAAATTAACAGCTGCTGCTACACCACTTAAAGTTGGGGTAAGTGATGCTTCAGCGATAGAAACAGATAGTAGTATAGATTTTATTTTTGTGTTAACTAAGGCGACTACTTCAGATGTAGATATCTCTTATGTTTTCACTGATGATTCTGCTAAAAACGGTGAAAATTATAATGCAACAAATGGGACAACCACAATACTTGCAGGTTCACAATCTGTAACATTAAGTGTAGATTTAATTAATACAAATATGAGTACAAGTAAAACATTTAGTCTTAGTATTTCAGAAGCAGATGTTGAGATTAGTTCTGATGATATTACAGCTATTGGTACTATTACTGGTAGTGAAGTTGTTGATGGAGATGATAGTGACTATGAAGGTCCAGATATTTGTTATGATTCACGAGAATCAAGTGGTTTTTGTATGTTTGGTTCTTGCTTATTTTATAAAGAAAAAACAAATGTTAGATCTATGGTTAATGGACTTGAAGATGTAAGTGTTAAAAAATCATTAACAAGAGGAATAGCATTTTTAAATATTGCTCCAGGTGTTGGTATAAATGATGAAGAAAAAACATTAGGTAGTGGTGATGATGAAGCTGAAGAAAAAGCTTTTGCAGATAGTGATTTTGATGATGATGGTTATTACACAGCTTCAATGTTCCCAAAAGGTTATGAATACAGAATAGGTACTGGAGCAAACTCTAGCGATGGTGGTAATATGAATAAGGATGAAACAAGTTCATATTACGATAAAGCACTTTTCAAATTTGGGCTATTTACACAATATACAAATATAGTAACATATGAAAAAAATGGACATTCCTATGAAGAAGTATTGCAAGCATGTAATCCAGATACTTATGGAACTTTAGAACAAAGACCAGTTATTACAGGTTGTGGTTTGTTTATGGATGGATTAAATTCAAATACTAAGATAAGTTTCAAAACATCAGCTGGTATTTGGCAAACTGTAAACTATACAAGTGAAAATAACTTAAATACGCCTGTTATTCAAAATGATAATGCAACAGCATTATGTAGTGGTGTTGCTTGTACTGCTGATGGAATAGGTTCACCTCAAATGGCATTACCTAGTTTTTTATCTTCGCAAGAAGTAGATAATGTATCTATACCATATAGTATTGTTATAGCTGATCAACATGTTGGAAGTTTGATTTTAAATAATAGTGCTGATACTAATTTGACAGCTACTCAAAGAACAATAGTTTTTGAGGCACCGTACTCATCTTCTTATGGTTCTAGAGTGATGCTTATTAATTCTATTAATGACAATCTTACAAATAGTGGAATGTTACACCACTATGTATTTAAAGCTGGTGATTATTGGATTAAAAATTGGGATATAAATACTGCAAATGATGTAACAATTACTACAGTGGGTAATGTTAGGTTTTTTATTGAGGGTAGTTTTGAGATACTTAGTAATACCTTAAATATAGGTCATAGTGGTTCACAAACTAGTGATAAATTTTATATGTATTTGTATAATGATTTTTCAACAACTATTACTGGTGCTACAGCAATACAAAATGGTTATATTTACTCAAAAGGAAGTTTAACTCTTGGCTCAACAACTACAATTGCGCTAGATTGGGGTGCTATTACATCTGATGGAGAACTTAGTATTGATAATGGCGCTCCATCTACATTTAATTATTATGCACCAACTGGTGATGAAAATAGTGGATTTGCAATTTTATGTGATAGTGGTGGTGCTTACTCAACTGGTTTATTTGATGCATGGGATGCAAATATAGCTGATGATACACTCCCTGTATTAGATGCTAGAATACTTAAAACAAAAGTAGTAAATAAGCCATTTGAGATATCATTAGCAAGTTTAAATGTTGAAAATAATGCTTATGAAGTAAAAGCTGGTACTGGTAATGTTGATGTTGCGATATACAAAAAAAATACAGTTACAAGAATAGTTAGTAATCCAGTTAGTATTAGTTATGATCCCTCTATTCATGAACACTTAGATTCTATTTCAATAACAGCAATGCAGGCTACTAAAGATGCGGTAATTGGTTTTAAATTATGTGCAACTTATGATGAACAAACAATGACTTTGTCATCTACATGTACAGGAGATATAAAACCATGTAAATATGTGTCTACTTCACCAGTTTGGAGAGTTTGTCACTCTAGTGATAATTTTGCGATTCGTCCAAATAGTTTTAGTATTCAAACAGTTGCTACACCAATAAAATCAGATACTAATCAATCATATACAGTAAATGCTAAGGAATATGAAACAGATGCAAATGCACCTTTATACACTGTTTCAAATGCTGATTATCTTTTAGATGTTAATACAACTAAATATATGCCAGACAATACAGAAAATAATTCTTTGCATGGTAGTGCAAATGTACATGCTTTTTCTTTTGTAAATGGTGCTTCGCCTGATTCAAATCCAAATGTAGTTATGAGTTTTGATGATGTAGCTAAAGTAAAATTGGAGTTACAAGACAGAAAATGGGCTAGTGTAGATATTAACAATCCAAATGATTCAACAACTCTAGATTGTAATGGTGCCTATGTATGTGGTAGTACTATTAGTACTTTTATTCCCGATCATTTTCTTCTAGATGCTGCAAAATTGTACAATAATACTGATACAGCTAAAATAACATATATATCTAATGATTTGAATATGTCTGCACATATTGCTTTGCGAATTACTGCAAAAAATAAATCAGATATTACAACCAAAAACTTTGATAAAGATTCATGGAATAATAATGTTTCAGTAAACTTTAGTATAGCGACTTCTGGTACACCAACTTTAAATAAAAGTGAAATTTCAAATAAGAAGCTTAATTTTGAAGATGGTGTTTATACTATACGAAGTAGTGATTTAAATGCTAGTACAAACCTTATGTTTAATTATGCAAGAAGTGTAAACTTAGCAATTAATCCTTTTGTTGTAAATGCAAGTGATTTAAATCTTGGTATTGTCTCATCATATGGTTCTATTGATATTACTCAAAAAAATGCACCTAGTGTTACACAAAGTGCTACTTTTGTCTATGGACGCACACACGCTTCAAGACAAAGATATGATGTAGTAAATGATGGAGATACAAAAAATGCAAATATCTACTTTGATGTGTTTTGTAGTCCTAGTATAGGGACTGCTTGTAATTTAAGTTTATTAAATGATATAGCACCAAATAAAAAAAGAATAGATGACACAAGATGGTTTATAAATGAAAATCATGATACCTCAAAAGAGGGTTCAATCGGAATTATTGTGGTTAAAGATGGAAGTAATATAAGCTCAGATATTGTAGATATTACAGATAATCCTACTGGAAATCCATCTGTTGCATCTATGAGTTATGATGCAACATTAGGTTATTCGTATAAAACAACAGTACAAAATAATGCATCATCATGGTTAATTTACAACCAAAATAACCCAAGTGCTACAAAAAATAGTTTCTCCGTTGAGTTTGAAAAAGGTGATGGGGCATGGAGTGGTTCTCACGATACAAACACTACAACAAAAGATCCAGCTACAGTAAAATCAAATAGGAGAAGTATGTGGTAAGACAAAATAAAAGATTAGCTTTTACTATTATTGAGCTTATTTTTGCTATTGTTATTATTAGTATTGCTATTGTTTCTCTTCCTATTATGAGTAAAATAACTCAAAAAGGTGTAGAACAGGGTATATTGCAAGAGGCTATTTTTGCAGGTTCTGCTGAGTTGATGAGTGTATCTGCTGGATATTGGGATACAAAGGCAATGTCTGATAATGCATATAGTCATATCTCTAGAGTTGTAGATGTTGGAAGTGTAAAAACATGCGAAAACAATACCTCTAGTGTAAGGCATAGACTTCGACCTGGTCACATACTACAACCACTTCATAGAAGATGTGTAGAAGATACTTCAGGTGCCTTAGCAACAAGTTCAGATGCTAATTATCCAGATTTAGATGATGCAGCCCATCCTTTAGCTGATATATTTGTAGATACAACTACAAATGCTAAGGGGTATAAACAAACATATAAAAGTATTGTTAAAGTTGCACTAAATCCTACAAATCCAAATATTAAAGATATTACTGTTATAGTTACAAATGCAGCTGCAGATACAAATATTACTATATTAAGAATGCAATCTGCAAATATTGGTGAGATTGATTACTATAAGAGGAGATTTTAAATGTATAAAGTAAGTCGTGCTTTTACAATGATTGAACTCATTTTTGTTATAGTTGTCATGGGAATTTTGAGCAAATTTGGTGTTGAATTTTTAGCACAAGCTTATAATAACTTTATATTTTCAAAAATAAATAACGCCCTACAATCTAAGAGTGTTAGCGCTTTAGAAAGTATTGCATCTCGTTTACAATTTCGCATAAAAGACTCAGTTATAGCAAGAAAGGATTCTACAACTTTTCAAGCACTTGGTGGTTCTACATTGGGAGTAGATGCTACTACATTGGAATGGGTTGGTATGGATGTAGATGGTTTAAGGGGTGATTCCAACTCAACATGGGGTGGAGTTATTGATTTAGATAATTCAACTGCTACAACTTTAAAGGCACCAGGGAGTGATTTAAATGCTACAAATACTATTATAAATGCGCTTTCTTATGGACACAGTGGCATAAACGATGCAGCCATATATTTTGTAGGTTCAGATAGTAATATAAATAAATATGGTTGGACAAATACAGGTAGTGGTGCGGCTGCTTTAAGTGATCATAATAGCTCTGTAATGCACCCTATATCTGCAAATGTAAATGACTTCAATTCTAGCATAGCAGGAGTTGATTTTTCAGGTACTGATATTTATGAGTATTATAAACTTGCATGGAGTGCTTATGCCGTATCGCTAAAAGATGGAAATTTAACTCTTTATTATGATTATCAACCATGGAATGGAGATTCATATTTAGTTCAAAGTGATGGTACTACGCCAACAAAAAGTGCACTGCTAATGCAAAATGTAGATACATTTAGATTTAAATCAATTGGTTCAGTTATAAAAATTCAAATCTGTGTAAATTCTAATATAGTGGAGGATTATTCATTATGCAAAGAAAAAACAATTTATTAACGCCTCATCGTAGTGCTTTTGCAATGATTACAGCAATAATTGTAGTAATGATTATTGGTGGATTAATGGCCTTTTCATTATCGCTTGTTTCAGATACAACTAAAAGAACAACTGATCTTTATTTGTATGAACAAACTGTTTTATATTCTAAAAGTGTAGCAGAATTGGCACTTTTAGATATTGCGCAAAATGGATGCACAAATAATTTCAATACAACTTTTAATGGTATTTATGATGCAAATGTAAGTATGAAATATATATATAACTCAGTAGTTAGTGGATGTGATAGCTATTTTACAGTAGATACGCCAGAACAAAATGGCTCAGTTTTGATGGATATAACAGTTAGTACAAATGAAGGAACTGAACCTATCAGATATTTTAGACGGGTTATTCAAAAACTTTAATCTATGTAATGTTATAATCCGCGTAATATAATTTTATAAGGAAATACAAATGAATATCTCTTTAACAGGAAGACATTTAGAACTAACAGAAGCTATAAAAGCTCATATGAATTCAAGCATTGAAACACTTAGCAAATATAACATGGATATTATCTCTGTTAATGTTGTAGCAAGCACGCAAACAAAAAAAGGTAAAGAACATTCAGTTGTTGAATTTGCAATTCATTTAGCACATAAAAACTCTGTAATCATTAAACAAACAGATCAAGATTTATATGCAGCTATAGATATGGCTATTGCTAGAGCTCAAAAAGCTATGCGTCGTATGCACGATAAAGATATTACTACTCATAAAGATGGTATTAACGAAGCTAAAAATGAAGCAAATGATGGTGTAAATTTACAAGAAGCTAGTGAAGCTTTAGAAGATGAAATAGTTCCAGTAGAGTTAGAACTTTATAAACCTCGTGAAGTTGAAGATGTCTTAAATGACCTAAAAGAAAGTGGTAAAATGTTTGAAATTTTCTTAGATCATGAAGATAAAACTCGTGTTCTTTACAAAAGAAACGACGGTAAATTCGGACTATATTAGAAACCTAGTTAGTGAGGTCTTTTTTGACCTCTCTAACAACATCTTCATCCTCAGCCAAATCAATCCACTTAAATTGTTGACCACTTTGAGCAGAACCTTTTAGTAAATCGCCACTTTTTCTATATTT
>Ga0256827_10000771_pt1 | contig 20186 bp, 21 predicted proteins | sample CV84metaG_FD_185977 | JGI IMG/M metagenome (GOLD analysis project Ga0256827, IMG submission 185977) | Hydrothermal vent microbial communities from East Pacific Rise, Pacific Ocean - CV84 | ecosystem: Environmental > Aquatic > Marine > Hydrothermal vents | place: Pacific Ocean: East Pacific Rise... | reverse complement strand
TCAAAAAGTAGTTGCATACCTAGACAGATGCCTAGCAATGGTTTACCTGAAGCTGCGTAATCTTTAACTGCCTTATCCATGCCGTTGCTTGCTAGGTGTTCCATAGCATCACCATACGCACCCACCCCGGGTAAAATGAGTTTATCATATTGGCTAAGTTTACTTGGGTTACTCTCGAGTATGGTATCTGCACCTACTTTTGCAAAAGCATTGATGACAGAAGCTAGGTTACCCATGTTATAATCGACGATTCCTATCACGATTTTATTCCTTGTAGAGGTTTATAATTATCGTGATTATAGCTAAAAGAGTTAAAAGGTTTTATTTTGATTTAGTCTATTGTGCTAAAATACTATAAATAAAGTTGGAGTGCCCATGAAAATAGCCATAGTTAAACTCTCTGCCATGGGCGATATTATCCATGCGATGGTGGCACTACAGTATATAAAAAAAGCCAATCCTACGTTACAGATAGACTGGATAGTAGAGAAAGGCTTTATGCCAGTACTAGAGGGTAATCCTCATATTGATAATATCCTTCCTGTGCATCTTAAAGCCATTAAAAAAGAGAAGATGAAGGTTTTTGAGCAGATAAAACTTGTACGTAAATATGCACAAAATAATTATGATTTAGTCATAGATGCACAAGGGCTTATGAAGTCAGTTATCGTGGCAAAAATATTGGGTAAAAAGATAGCAGGGTTTTCTAAAGAGTCTATACGAGAGGGAGTAGCTTCGTATGGGTACACCCAAAAAGTACAGGTTGACTATGATACAAATACTATTGATAGAAATGCCAAAGTGATGTCTGAGCCTCTAGCTGTAGAGATAACGGAGCAGATGATACTGGATAAAGAGCCATTTTTGTATTATGAACAGAGTGATATGATAGATGCTTTACTAAGCAGTGAAAAGAAAAATATTATTTTTGTTATAGGCTCTACATGGGAGAGTCGCAATTATCCTAAAGAGAAATTTGCCCAGGTTGCAGATGGATTAAATGCAAATATTCTTGTAGCATGGGGTAGTAAAGAAGAGCAAGAAAAAGCAGAGTGGATAGAGGTAAACGTAGATTGTGCCAAAGCACTTCCTAAAATAAACCTAACTGAACTTAAAGCTCTCATAGGACAAGCTGATTTACTCATAGGAAATGATACAGGTCCTACACATATGGCGTGGGGGTTAAATGTACCCTCTATTACAATCTTTGGACCAACACCTGTAAACCGTGTCTATCAGACGACTATCAATAAGGTTGTAAACTCTAGTAGTGAAGTAAACCATTACAAACTCAACAAAGAGGACTATTCCATAGCAGAGATAGAAGTTTCTGAGATTATTGAGATGGCTAAAGGTTTGTTGGATGCTTGATTATGTTTATTTGGGTTTGTATAAGTTTTTTTCATTATTACTAAAAGTACTGCCAAATACATTTAAAATAAAAATGATGAAAGGCTTAGGCTGGTTTGCCTATAAAGTTTCTTTGAAACATCGAAATATTATCAACATTAATTTAGAATTGGCATTCCCAAATGAGCTTAATATGGATGAAAAAGAAGAGATAGGCAAAGCTGCATTTACTAATCTTATAGATACGGTATTTGGTATCATCAAGCGTGATGGTATTAGCAAAGATGAGGTACTTCAAAATGTGACATTTGAAGGTGAAGAGATTATAGAACAGTATCAAAAAGAGGGTAAACAGTTTATTTTACTTGCAGGACATTATGGCAATTGGGAGTTACTTTCTCAGGCGATTGCTATAAAATTTGATTTGATTTTAGTAGGTGTGGGACGTCAATTGGACTCATCATCTATGGATAGAGTACTTAAAGAAAATAGAGAACGTTTTAATGTGGAAATGGTCTATAAAAAAGGTGCGATGAAAGGGTGTATTAAAGTTATTAACCAAGGTAAAATCGTAGGTATTATGACAGATCAGGCTATACGTAAAAATCAATCACAAAATGTAAAGTTTTTTGATGTTAAGGCAACACATACACCTTTGGCTTCTATACTCTCACGCAAGTTTGGGCTAGATATGATTCCTGCATATATTCATACGGATGATTATATCAATTATGTGGTGAAGATAGAAAGCCCTATAAAAACACTCAAAACAGAAAACCAAGAGGAAGACTTGGTTATACTTACACAACTACAAGCAAACATCACAGAAAAGGTTATAAGACAAGATCCTAAGCAATGGTTCTGGATGCATAATCGATGGAAGGGATTTAATCACTAGTATGAAGATAGCCATAGCAGGAACTGGATATGTAGGACTTTCAAATGGTATATTACTTTCTCAACATAATGAAGTAGTAGCCTTAGACATTATCCCTGAAAAAATAGAGCTGTTAAATCGAAGAGAATCTCCTATACGTGATAAAGAGATAGAAGTATATCTTCAAAATGAAAACTTCAATTTTAGAGCAACTTTAGATAAAGAAGAAGCATATAAAGATGCTGATTTTATTGTCATTGCAACACCAACAGATTATGATCCAGAAACAAACTATTTTAATACAAAATCTATAGAGTATGTAATAAAAGATATTTTAGAGATAAATCCTGATACAACTATTGTTATTAAGTCTACTGTGCCAGTAGGATATACGAAAGGTATTAATCGGGAGTTTGGAGTAGATAATATTATCTTTTCTCCCGAATTTTTACGTGAAGGAAAAGCATTATATGATAATCTTTATCCTTCACGAATTATAGTGGGTGAACAAAGTAAGAGAGCAGAAGTATTTGCATCACTCTTAGCTGAGGGAGCCATTAAAGAAAATATTGATATATTATTTACAAATTCTACAGAAGCAGAAGCTGTTAAGCTTTTTTCAAATACCTATTTGGCAATGAGGGTAGCATATTTTAATGAATTAGATTCTTATGCACAAGGGCATAATCTTGATAGTAGACAAATCATAGAAGGCATAGGGTTAGATCCTAGAATAGGCATGCATTATAACAACCCATCCTTTGGGTATGGTGGATATTGCCTTCCCAAAGATACAAAGCAATTATTAGCAAATTATAAAGATGTACCATCCAATATGATAAGAGCTATAGTAGATGCTAACAGTACAAGAAAAGATTTTGTAGCAGATAGTATTTTGGCTAAAAATCCCAAAATTGTAGGTATTTATAGATTAACAATGAAAGCAAATTCTGATAACTTTAGAAGTTCTGCTATTCAGGGAATTATGAAACGTATCAAGGCAAAAGGTATTGAAGTTGTCATCTATGAACCTACGATGGAAGAAGATGAGTTTTTTCACTCTAAAGTTATTAAAAACTTTGATGAGTTTAAAGAGATCTCAGATGTGATTGTAGCCAATAGATTAGAAGATACATTGACTGATGTTGAAGCTAAAGTGTATACTCGTGATATATTTAGAGAAAACTAGATGATATGTATTATAATAGGCGATTGATTTAGATGGAGCAAAAAAATAAAATAGTACTTTTTGCCTTTAGAAAAAGTCAAAAAGTTTTTTTTGATAATATTTTAAAAAATTGTTCCAAAGAAAATTTAAAAATCATTACTTCCAAAAAAAGTTTTTCTATCTCTTTCAATGCGCTAAAAGAGATAAAAAATGTACAATTAAATCATGCATGTGATTTTGCCATAAAAGAGTTTTATGCTAAAACCAATATTCAAATACCTAAAGTATTATTATTGGTCTATTTTAATATTTTTTCTATTATTAATTTTTTAAGATACTCTGCTGTATTGGATAATAATTATAGTAAGATGCTTATATGGAATGGTGGAAAGTTTAGACAATTAATTGCACTTGAAGTGGCGAAGTCTAAAAAGATAAAAGTTTACTATTTTGAAAATGGTTTATTGCCAAATACTATTGTTTTTGATGAAAAAGGTATTAACTATTACAATTCCGTACCTAGAGATAAAAAGTTTTTTCAAAAGTATATATCTGATGGTGTATTACCAACAACACTGGTACCAAGAGTAGGGAAAAATAGAAAAATATTTAAAGGTGATAAAGAATTATTACCTGTAAAATATATTTTTATTCCTTTTCAAGTGGATTACGATACGCAAATTATTTCACAATCTCATTGGATAAAAAATATGAGAATGTTTTTTGATATCATTGAAAGTATAGCTGCTAACAGCATATATCACTTTATTATAAAAGAACATCCATCTAGTGGGGTAAAATACGATGATTTACATAAGAGAGTTAAAAATATTCCAAATATAAGTTTTAGAAATACCTATAGTACACAAGAACTTATTGAAAATAGTCTAGCGGTAGTAACGATTAACTCAACAGTGGGTATTGAATCTTTATTGTTTTATAAAAAGGTGATTGTGCTTGGTGATGCATTCTATAAAATAGAAGGTATTACCTATGGTGTGAATAATGAAAAAGAATTAAATTTTCTTCTTTCTACAATTGAAACATTGGACTTAGATAAAACAATAATAGATAATTTTTTAAAATATTTGTATTGTGATTATTTAATTTCTAAAAATGATGCGATGTATCAGGTTTTTTGCCAAAAATTATTAAAAGATAGACTATAATAATACAGAAGGATGACAGTGAGTTTTAGTAGAACAAAGATAGATTATAATAAGTATTTAAATTATCTTATTATGGTGTATGCATTTATATTACCACTTTCTAGAGCAGGAGTTGTTTTCCTTTCGGGTGTATTGCTTATTGTTTGGCTTTTAGAAGGGGAATTTAAAAGAAAGTATCTCTTATTCTCTAAGAGTAAAATTATTATAGCTCTGGGTCTATTTATCTTGTATAATATTATATCATTTTTATGGAGTGATAATATTGTCAATGCATTTGAATATGTAAAGAAATATTGGTACTTCTTCCCTATGCTTATTATTTTTACATCTATAAAAAAAGAGTTAATAGATAAAACACTTTCTCTTTTTATTTTGGGGATGTTTATTAGTGAGATTATTGCGTATGGCGTCTTTTTTGAACTATGGGAATTTAAAAGGGCAACACCTCAAAATCCTACACCATTTATGCATCATATTGAGTATAGTATATTTTTAGCATTTACAGCACTTATTTTATTGGGACGTATATTTAGAGAAGAAGCGATTAAATATAAAGTAATCTATGGAATTTTTTTCATGACTATCACAGGGAATCTATTTTTAACAGCAGGTAGAACAGGTCAATTAGCATTTATTGTAGGATTATTTATATTAGCAATGACAAGTTTTAAAAATAAAATAAAAGCTTTTTTAATTTTTACTATTTTAAGTATAGGACTATTAGGTATTGCTTTTACATTTAGTAGTACTTTTCATGATCGTATCATGACTGCCAAGAATAGTTTAGTAAATGTAGTAGAACAAGAGGATTACTGTACCTCATGGGGAAGTCGCATTGGTGCATGGATGGTATCTCAAGATATTATTAGAGAAAATCCAGTCGTTGGTATAGGTATCGATGACAATATGCAAGCATTTTATCGATTGATTGAAACAAAATATCCAGCTATGGTTTGTAGTGGGCATACCTTAGTGCATATGCATAATCAATATCTGCAAATTTTAACACAAACGGGTTTAATAGGTTTAGTCTTATTTTTATCTATATTTTATATGCTAGGAAAACTGGAACTAAAAGAATATGAATATAGACAAATGAAATATATTTATTTGAGTGTAACCTTGTTTGCCTTTATCTCTGAAGTACTGTTGCATAGACAATTTGGAATGGCATTATTTGCATTAATCATTGGTCTACTTTTAGCTCAAAATAGAGTTGAGAATGAAATATAAGATAATACAATACAAATATAGTGATTTAATTCAAGATATTAGAAGTTATTTTAATGAGGCAAAGCGTAGTATTTGGGATAGAAGAAATAAAATCAAAATTGTTCATTATGATGATACAGAGATTGCTATAAAGTCTTTTAAAATCCCACATTTGATTAATAAAATAGCGTATACATTTTTGCGCTCATCAAAAGCAGAACGTTCGTATGAAAACAGTCTACGGATTATAGACTTTGTTCCTACACCTATAGGGTATGTAGAATTTAAAAAATTTGCATTGATATATGATAGTTATTTTTTATCAGAACATTATCAATATGATTTTACTATTAGAGAAATATTGACACAAAACAGTTTTCCAGATAAAGAGAATATTTTTAAACAGTTTGCACTATTTACTTATGCACTACATGAAGCAAATGTAGAACATTTAGATTATTCTCCTGGTAATATTCTTATTAAAAAAATCTCCCAAGAGCAGTATGAATTTAAAGTCATTGATATCAATAGGATGAAATTTTCTACTCTTAGTAAAGAAGAACGATTAGAAAATTTTTCTAAATTATGGGCAAATGAGAATGATTTGAGAATGATTATAGAAGCATATGCTAAAATAAGTGATATGGATAAAGATGAAGCTATAGAGATAGCACTTCTTGCTTCTAAAAAACATAAAGAAAATATAAATCTAAAGAAAAAACTCAAAGGTAAAAAAGTTGTCAATTAGTGATATCTCTGTAGTCATCATGGCTAAAAATGCAGAAGAGACGATAGAGGAGTGTTTAGACGCTTTAAAAGATTTTTCTGAAATAATATTCTATTTAAATAACTCTACAGATACTACTGAGGAATTGGCTTTATATTATCCTAATGTTAAAATTGTCAAAGGTGATTTTTTAGGTTTTGGAAAAACTAAGAATAAAGCAGCTAGTTATAGTAAAAATGATTGGATTCTCTCTTTAGACAGTGATGAAGTATTAAATAAAGTATTGATAGAAGAGATAGAACAACTTGATTTAAAAGAGAAGACTAAGATAGTTCGACTAAAACGAGATAACTATTTTTTAGGGTATAAGACACAGACTCAAGATACCATTACCCGTCTCTATCATAAAAAATATACAGAGTTTAATGATAATACAGTGCATGAAAAGGTCATGATTCCTAATGGAAGTGAAGTAGTTACCCTACAACATAGTTTTAAACATTTAAATATTACAAATATTAATCAGACACTAACAAAAATTATTAAATATACAGATTTGGGTGCAGAGAATAAAAAGATGTGTTTCTTTTCTGTAGTGATTGCCAAAGCTCTTTTTGGGTTTTTTAAAACCTATTTTATTCAAGGGAATATCTTTAGAGGGTGGGTAGGCTTTGCCTTGGCAATTAATACAGCAAATAAACGATACTATAAGTATATTAAGCAGTTTATTAATTGTAAAGAAAAGAAGAGTAAAACATCATGAAAATATTGGTAACAGGAAGTGCAGGGTTTATAGGGTATCATTTATCTAAACTACTCTTAGAACGTGGAGATGAAGTTGTAGGTATAGATAATATCAATGATTATTATGATGTCAATTTAAAATACGCAAGATTGAAAAACCTTGGTATTAAAGATACTAAAATCAATCAAAAAACAGCATCTAACACCTATGATAAACATACGTTTGTTCAGATGGATCTCTCAGATACTGAAGGGATGAATAACTTGTTTAAAGAAGAGCAGTTTGATGCAGTGTGTAACTTGGCAGCTCAAGCTGGTGTACGTTACTCACTAGAGAACCCTCATGCCTACATACAAAGTAATGTAGTAGGGTTTCTAAATATCTTAGAGGGATGTAGACACCATAATGTTACAAATCTCTGTTATGCCTCTAGCTCCTCTGTTTATGGGATGAATACTTCTCAACCATTTAAAACCTCAGACCATACAGACCACCAAGTGAGCATCTACGCAGCAACTAAGAAGTCTAATGAGATGATGGCACATACCTATGCGCACCTTTATGGTGTGCGTGCAACAGGGCTACGATTCTTTACAGTCTATGGTCCATGGGGTAGACCTGATATGGCACCGATGCTCTTTACTGATGCAATTTTAAATGACAGAGCTATAAAAGTATTTAACCATGGAAAAATGAGCCGTGATTTTACCTATATTGATGATATCATAGATGGGATTGTAAAGATTATCGATAATCCTGCTAAGCCTACAGAAGATTTTGATACATCTAAGCCTAATCCATCTCGCTCACTTGCTCCGTATCGTATCTATAACATCGGTAACAATGCTCCATTGTCACTCATGACTTTTATAGAGACAATAGAAGATGCTTTAGATAAGAAAGCAGAGAAAAACTTTATGGATATGCAAGATGGAGATGTGATCTCTACTTATGCAGATGTCACTGACCTTATCAATGACTTTGGGTACAAACCAGATACACCACTAGCCCAAGGTGTGGGTGAGTTTGTCAAGTGGTATAAAGATTTTTATAAAGCATAATATGAAGTTTCTTATCTATATCTCGCAGCCTTATAGTATACCCATAGGTAGACCTCTACAAGATGAGATACATTCTCGTGGGTATGATGTCAAATGGTTTTGTGATGAAATAGATACTGCAACGCATTTAACTAAAGATGAACAACTATTAAAAACAGTCCATGAGGTTAAAGCATATCAACCAGATATAGTACTAGTGGCTACCAATGTAGTACCAGACTTCCTCCCTGGCATTAAAGTACAAATATTTCATGGTTTTTCAGTAGGTAAACGTAGTGAGAGTAAAGGACATTTTAATATACGAGGTTTTTTTGACCTTTATTGCACACAAGGGCCTAGTACCACTAAACCTTTTGAAGTGTTACAAAAAAAATATAAGTATTTCCAAGTAGCCCAGACAGGATGGTCAAAGGTAGACCCTCTGTTCCCCCTAGAGAGTAAAATAAACACTCAGCCTACTGTAATGATTAGCTCTACTTTTACCAAGAACCTTAGCCTTGCCAAAAATAGTGAAGCTGTGACAGAGATAGTAAGGCTTTCAAAGTTAGGAAAATGGAAATTTATTGTGGTACTGCACCCTAAGATGGAAGATACCATAGTGGAGCAGTTCAAAGCGATGCAACATGAAAACTTTACCTTCTATGATACGACAGATCTGATACCACTGTTTAAACAAGCAGATGTGATGCTTTCAGATACGACTTCTGCCATAACAGAGTTCGTGTTACAGAAAAAACCAGTGGTGACATTGAATAATAAGCAACCTTCCTCTCATATGATAAATATAACAAACATATCGCAGATAGAACAAGCATTGGATGAGGCATTCTCTAAACCTCAGCATATTATGGAAGCTTTAGATGATTTCATAACCCATACACATCCCTACAGTGATGGCAAATCAAGTGCTAGAGTTATTGATACATGTATAAACTTTGTAGAACAATATGAAGTAAAAAGAAAACCACTCAATCTGGTACGTCGTTACCAGATACGTAAAAAACTTGGCCATTGGAGGTTATGGTAATGCAAGCACCATTTATATGGGATAGATACTCAGACCAACCTTATCCACTTAAAGACAAAGCCTATAAAAAAAAGATGCGTAAAAAGCATCTGTGGGATTACCTGCCACTACTACTGAGCAATTTTATTTTCTTTCCACTAAGTAGCTTACTTATGCCTTTTTACAAAGGTAAAGAGATAGATAAAAAAAGATTTTATGGGATGGGTGTAGACCTAGACAAAGGGGAGATACAAAAAGAGCTTATAGAAGAACTAGGAGTTAAATACTTACTTATTCGTATGCCACTCTGGGAGATGCATAGGGTAGAAGAGTATGTAGCATTTGCCAAAAGTTTTGGAACAGATAAAACGCTACTTCTTAATATCCTACAAGATAGAGAGCATATAGAAGATAGAGAATTACTTAGAAAAGATATAGGGACTATTTTTGAGAAATTTGGCTCTTTTGTTTTAGAATACCAAGTAGGTAATGCTATTAACCGTACTAAATGGGGATTCTTCTCTATGGGGGAGTACTTAGAGTGGTATGAAATGATACAACAAATACGAGATGAAAAATATCCCCATCTAAAACTTATAGGTTCATCGGTCATAGACTTTGAGTACCACTATACCATTCGTACTCTTTTTAATTTTTTTCATTTGAAGTATGACAAACTCTCTTCATTACTTTATGTCGATAGACGTGGAAGCCCTAGCAATACACAAATGGGAATCTTTGATACCAAAAATAAAATCAATATGCTCTATGCCTTAGCCAAACTTTCCCCTAAAACATCAGAAGATATATACATTACTGAAGCCAACTGGCCTTTGTCTAACACTGCTCCATATGCACCTACTTCAGAAGTGGAGTGTGTGAGTGAATCTGACTATACCAAGTACATGCTAGAGTACCATGAGATAGCCCTAAAAACAGGTAAGATAGAACGTATCTATTGGCATCAACTCATAGCATCTGGGTATGGATTGGTAGACAATAGAGATGGGAAGATACGTAAAACTAAAGCCTATAATGACTACAAAAGGATGATATACAATGCAAATCGCTAAAAAACTTTTTACCTACTATATGGGTATGATAGCACTTTTTTTTATAGGAAGGTTAGCACTTTTTACGTGGCAATATGATAGATTTGGTCATGAAGATGTTAATTATTGGTTAAGTTTCCTCTATGGGCTAAAAATGGATACTATGGTGGCTTCTATGTTGTTGGTTATTCCTCTTATCGTACTTAGTTTTTCACCTACAGCGATGGCAAAAATATCTAACTTTTTTTTACGACTCTATTTTGTGAGTGTTTTTGGTTTTCTTATTTATATGGAGAATGCAACATTTCCCTTTTTTAGCCAATACGATGTACGTCCCAACTTTAAATTTGTAGAGTATTTGGAGTACCCTGTTGAGGTATTTAACATGCTCATCGCAGATTTTAAACTCCCCTTGACTATAGCTTTTATAATGATAGCTCTATTTGTATGGCTATTTATGCGGAGTAATAAAGAGAGTTTTATGGAGGTACTGTATATCTCATGGATGAAGCGGACTCTTTGGTTTTTACCTTTAGCACTACTTTTGTTTATAGGGATTCGTTCTTCATTTGGACATAGACCAGCCAATATCTCAGATGCGATGTACTCTAGTAATCGTATCGTCAATGAGATAGCCAAAAATTCTTTGTATGCAATAGGGTACGCGATGTATGCCAATAAAACCTATGCCACGAAAGCCATTAAACTCTACGGAAAGATGGATAAACAAGAGGCACTTGAACGCATGGAAAAAGTGTTGGGGTTAGAAGGCAATGATTTAAAAAGTACATCTCCTTTTTCACGTTTAGAAAAGACACATTTTCCTACAGCTAAAAAGAAAAACTTGGTTATCTTTTTACAAGAGAGTTTAGGGTATCAATTTGTTACGCCTGAGATTACCCCTAATCTATTGACACTTAAAGATGAAGGCATTTGGTTTAATAATGCTTACTCAAATGGGACACGCTCTGTACGTGGTATAGCAGGAACAACTGCAGGATTTTTGGCAGTACCAGGTAAAGGCGTAGTCAAACGTACCAAATCACAAAATGACTTTTTTACCTTTGCTTCACTGTTAAATCCTCTAGGTTACCACACTATGTTTCTCTATGGTGGGGAAGCACGCTTTGACAATATGCGTTCATGGTTTTTAGGCAATGGCTTTGATGAAATAGTCGAACAAAAAGACTATGAAAATCCTGCCTATGTTGCCACCTGGGGAGCTAGTGATGAAGACTTGGCCCAAAAAGGAAATGAGAGGTTTTCTAAGCTCTATCAAGAGGGAAAACCTTTTGCCGCTTTAATGTTCTCCTCTTCTAACCATAGCCCCTTTGATATCCCAGTAGGACGTATAGATGAGGTAAAAAAAGGTGAGAATTGTGTGGAAAATGCTATTAAGTACGCAGACTATGCAATAGGGGAGTTCTTTAAAGAAGCAAAAAAACTACCCTATTATAAAGATACTATCTTTGTAGTCATTGCAGACCATAACATACGTGTTTATGGTGACGATGTAGTACCAGTGAATATGTTTCATATACCAGCACTTATAGTAGGTGAAGGTGTAAAACCTAAAGAGTATAATAATCTTGCTTCTCAGCCAGATGTATTGGCAACTGCCATAGACTATTTAGGTAAAGATTTAACCTATCCTATCTTAGGAAAGTCTATTTTTTCAGACAGTAAAAAAGATGTAAATCTTATGCAGTTTAATGAAAACTATGCCTTACGAGTAGGTGATAAAGTAGCCGTAGTTAGACCACGCAAAAAACCACAGACCTTTAAGTATGAGAATGAACATTTGGTTGATGTAGAGCATGATGTAGAGCTAGAGAAAGATGCTCTAGCATTTGTAATAGGGTTGAATGTTTTGTATGATAAGCAGTTATATAGATGATTAAAACGCATCATCTACAGCTTGACACAATATATGCCCTATAAGAATATGCATCTCTTGTATACGAGGAGTATCGTCTGAGGGTACTACTAGGTTCAGGTCACATACACTGTTCATCTCTCCCCCATCTTTACCACTCATACCTAAAGTTTTACATCCTAGTTCTTTGGCCGTACCTAGTGCAGAGAGGATGTTATCAGAGTTACCAGATGTAGAGATACCTATGAGTAGGTCACCACTGTTGGCAAGTGCTTCTACTTGTCTGTCAAATACTCTTGCATAACCATAGTCGTTAGATATGGCTGTAAGGGCTGAAGTATCTGTAGTAAGGGCAATGGCTGGCAGACCTCGTCTTTCACTCTTGTAGCGTCCTGTGAGCTCTGCTGCGATGTGTTGTGCATCTGCTGCTGAACCACCATTACCACAAAGTAAGATTTTATTGCCATTTTTTAAAGTACTTGTTATGAGATGACAGGCCTCTTCTATGCTTGGACTCATGACTTCTATAGTTTTTTCTATGGTTTCTTGGTGGGCTTGGAGTTCGGCTTGTATCATTTTTAGCATGAGGTATCCTTGGCTATTTTCTCTATGAGGCTAGAGGTACTTTTGCCCTCTACAAATTCGATAAGTTTTACTTCATTAGCTATGTCGGAGCCTATAACCTCTTTACCTTCATAGTCCGCACCTTTAACAAGTGTGTGTGGTACTATGTGTTTAATAAGCTCGTAGGGAGTAGCTTCACTAAAAGTTACAACATAGTCTACACTCTCAAGGGCAGCAAGTAAAAAGGCTCTGTCTTCTAGGGTGTTGATGGGGCGACTCTCACCTTTAAGTCTAGTAATGCTCTCATCAGAGTTAAGTCCTAAGATGAGTACATCTCCTAAAGCCTTGGCTTTTTCTAGGTAGCTGGCATGCCCACGGTGCAAGATGTCAAAACAGCCGTTGGTAAAGACGATTTTACGTTTTTGCTCTTTGAGTCTTTTGGCTATACGTGTTATCTGGGTAAAATCTTTTATTTTACTTTGGGCTTGACCTTTGTTTAACGAGTGTTCATACTCTTCTATCTCATTAAGTGTAGCAGTGGCACTTCCAACTTTAGCTACAACAACAGCGGCTGCTTTATTTGCAAACTCACAAGCACTTACTATGTCTACACTTGAAGCCAGTGCTACACCTAAAGATGCCAGTACAGTGTCCCCTGCACCTGTGACATCAAAGACTTCACGTGCTACAGTGGGTATATTTTTTACTTCATTGTCCAGTAGTCCTATACCATCTTCACTTAGGGTGATAATGGCATAGTCTAAATCCAAGGTATCTTTAAAATAGTGTAGGGCCAAAGAGAGTGTATGCTCATCTTTTATCTCTATATTTGAAGCCAGTGAAGCTTCTTTTTTATTCGGGGTGAGTAGGGTAGCACCTTTGTATTTACTGTAGTCAATACCTTTGGGGTCAATGAGAATAGGTATATTTAAGGCATTGGCATGGGAGATGATATCTTTACAGAGGTTAGGAGTAAGTACACCTTTACCATAATCAGAAAGCAAAATAGCATCGTAGTGACGTATGTTTTTTTGAAGTGCTTCAAACAGATGCACCTGTGAAGCTAAGTCAATACCATCAGTAGTCTCATCATCAAAACGAAGTACCTGTTGACCAGAAGCAATAATGCGACTTTTTTTAGTGGTAATACGTGAGGCTTCAGTGATGATAGTAGTTTGTGAAAGGGATAAATCCTCTATGAGTTTTTGTAGTAGTGAGGCGTTGTTGTCATCACCTATGACCGAGTAGAGGCTTACCGTAGCTTCTAGTGCTACAAGGTTGGAAAGTACATTACCTGCACCTCCTAGAACTGCACTCTCTTTTTTGACAGAGACTACTTGTACTGGAGCTTCAGGAGAGATACGTTCACAAGCTCCCCATATGTACTCATCTATCATCAAATCACCAATGACTGCAATCTTTGGCTTTTTAGTACGAATCGTCTCCATTGTTTCTCCTGTAGGCTTAGAGTATTTTATCTTGATGTGCTTGGATATACTTTTTACATTCTAGTATTGTATCAAAATGATACTCACTGTTTTCAATAGCACGGCTTCCTATGGCAATAGTATGTGCGATATGGGCATTATATGCTAAATCAATATCACTCTGTTTATCACCTATCATCCATGAGTTTTCTAGGTCAATGTTGTGCTCAAATAAAATAGCATCTATCATTCCAATGGCAGGCTTACGACAAAAACATTTCTCTTCTGGAGCATGGTGGCAGTGATGTACGGCTTCTATCTGTATGTTCTCTTTTTTAAATTCTTCTAACATCCATGTCGTGAGTGTCTCAAAGTCAGAACTCTCATAGTACCCTCTACCAATGCCTGATTGATTGGTAACAATAAAGAGTACATAGCCATGTTGAATAAAAAGACGTAAAAGAGGAAAGATACCCTCTACAAATTCAAACTCTTCTATAGTAGAGACATATCCATGATCCACATTAATGACACCATCACGGTCAAGAAAAAGGGCTTTTTGTATCTCCCCAAGTGTCATTAGTAGGCACCATCTCTTTTGAGGACCACTTTAATTGTTTTGATTAGAATCGTAATATCTAGCCAAAGTGACCAGTTGAGTACATACCATTTATCAATATTGACTCTAAAATCATAGTCTGTATCACTACGACCATTGACCTGCCAAAGACCAGTAATACCTGGTTTTACCATATAGTAATATTCTGCGTCTTCTTTATAGTATAAATCTATCTCTTCTTGTATGACAGGACGTGGTCCTACAAAGTGCATATCACCACGGAGTACATTAAAAATTTGAGGTAATTCATCTAATGAGGTTTTACGTAAAAAGTTGCCTACTTTTGTTATACGAGGATCATCTTTTAATTTAAAACTATTTTCCCACTCTTTCTTAATTGATTTATTTTCTTCTAGTAATTTGTCCAAACGTTCATTCGCATCTTGGTACATACTTCTAAATTTAAAAATGGGGATAGTTCGACCTTTTTTACCTATACGATTGTGTTTGAAAAAAAGAGGACCAGGGGATTCACTTTTAATAAAAATAGCGATAATCCCAATAATAATAAGTAAAAGAGGTAACAGTAAAATACCCAATATATAATTATAAGACTCTTGAAACCAGTGACGATATTTACTTTTGAGTCTATTTTGATAGACAATAAGATTGGTCTGGGTATTGGATAGTTCATAAATGTGTGCATGGGTTAAGTCATAGTCATCCATAAGCGGAATGAAAATTACTTCATGTTGGGTTTTAATTTGGGTAGCCAAGATATGTTTAAGTGTTTGAGGGTCGGCATTATGTGAATTAACAAACATAGTAGAGAATGCTTCACCTTCTTTTGGTTTAATATAGCCTAGATAGGGGTTACCATAAATTTCAGCAGTTAGAAATTCATCATCCCCATAAATTTTGGCTTTTTTTTGCCAAAGTTTGAGCTTATAGAGTATTTTTTTATTTATATTCCTAGCTAATGGAATAAAAAACATCATAGAGACAAAAGTAAATCCAATAACTAAACGAGAATAGTCTTCTATAGATTTTGTCATTGCTAAATAGGCAAATACAAGAATAGCAGAAAAAATAATACCTTTGATAATCAATCGACTTTCATGCCAAAAATCATAGCGATAGGTATAAATACCTTCATAAGCAAAAAGAGCTATAGGAATAATAAAAATTGGATACAAGTAGAGATACATTGTAAAGGGGATGTCATGTATTTCTAAAGTATTAAATGTTCCTCTTAGTATAAAGGCTAGATAAAGTGAAAGTATAATCATTAAGATATCACAAAAAATAAAAATAGATTTAGCGATGATATCTTTCATGTGTTTTTAACCTAATACTATGATTTAGGTTTACGAATAATACTCGCATTACCATCAATTAAAATAGCTGTTGATTCGCTTTCTCCATTTACATGTGTAATTTGAATATGTGTACCTTCAACATTTTTAATTATTTTGTTTCCGGCATACATCTTATATTGTTTTCCTATAATCATTGTAGCATCTTTTTTAGATTCTGGGGTAGACTCTGGACCACAACCTACTAAGAATAGTAAACCTGCAGTAAAAGTAAATATTTTTTTTATCATTTATTATCCTTAATAAAATATAATACCAGTATTTGGTATTTTTGTTACAAATGTTACACTATGTGATATTTCATTGACATCGAGTGATTCAATCAGTGCACTATTTACTAATGTTCTAGGAAATGCATATAGTGCTGGTGTATAAGGTGCCATAAGACTTTTAAACCATACCTGAGCCATTTTTCTATAACCTGAATCGTTAGGATGAATCCTGTCAATAAAATCACTAGTGGTAAGTCCTGCAGTTCTATACATATCCACCAAAGTAATATTGTCTCCATTGATGATACGTTGTTTAATTAGTTTTTCAAGGTTATCATTAAACGGTTTAATTGCATGAGCGGCTTGTCCCCCTATGATAAGTGAGACAAAGACTCTAACAGATTGTCCACTTGCACCTTCATAAGCATCAATTTGATCTAAAATATTGTTGATACCATCTGGAGTTTCAGCATTATCATTGGTACCAATATGTAATAACACAATATCAGGTCGGCTATTAATCATATATCCATATGTATTTTCAGCAAGTTCTACAGCTGTCCAACCTGGATGACCTTCATTGTCTGGGTCAAAATGAGGAGTGATAGCTTCACCAGCCACTCTAGAACCTACAAAATCAGCTGTGTAATTTGCATCTTTAAGCATATACCATAAATGATTTCTATAGCCTGTTCTTAAAGAAGTTGGACGAGGATCTGTTGCATCTGATAGCCTAAAATCATAAGTAATAGAATCACCTAATGGCATTATATGGATAGGTACTGCAGGAACAGTAGTATTATTACTATCGGTAGTATTATTATCTACAGCATACAATAGCGTTGTTCCTAAGAGTATTGAAATGAGAAGTATAAAAAATTTTAAATTTAATTTTTTCATAAGCTATGTTTCCCTTATTTATTAATTTAGGAATAATACTTCTTTTTATATAAAAAGATACTTTAAGCTCAAGGACAAGAAATTTTTTTATGATACAATTTTAGAATTATAAAATTTTAGTACTTATGTATTCTATAAGTGAATCATTTAAAACTTATTGCCATAGTAAAAAGAGTAAAGGAAGACAGTGCAGTTTACAAGAACGAAAATAGATGATGTAATCATTATTAATCCTACAGTACACGGTGATGAAAGAGGGTATTTTATTGAAACATTTAGACAAGATAAATTAGAAGATTTTTTGGGTTTTAAAATAAATTTTTGCCAAGATAATGAATCTAAAAGCTCAAAAGGTGTCTTACGTGGGTTACATTATCAGTTAACACCAGCTGCACAAACAAAACTAGTGCGTGTGATAAAAGGTAGTGTATTAGATGTTGCAGTTGATATCCGAGAAGGAAGTCCTACTTTTGGAGAATATATAGCAGTCAAGTTGAGTGAAGAGAATAAACGTCAACTTTTTGTACCCAGAGGATTTGCACATGGTTTTGTTGTGCTAGAAGATGAGACTATTTTTGCTTATAAAGTAGACAACTATTATTCACCTGAAAATGATAGAGGCATTGCTTTTGATGATGTAGATATAGGTATTGATTGGATATTGGATAATAAAGAGTTGAGGCTCTCAGATAAAGATAGAAAACAGCCTAGATTAAATGAAGCAGATTTGTTTACCTATGGAGACAATTTGTATGTCTAAACATATTCTCGTTACTGGTTCGAAAGGGCAAGTAGGAAGTGAACTACAAGTTTTAAGTACTTTAGATGGTTCTCAGCATTTTACATTTTATTTTACAGATAAAGAGACATTAGATATAGCGAATAAATCAGAGGTAGAGACATTTTGTAAAGTAAATAATATTGATACTATCATTAATTGTGCAGCGTATACCGCAGTAGATAAAGCTGAAGAAGATAAAGAAATGGCAAACTTGATTAACCATGTGGCAGTACAATACTTAGCAGAGATAGCAAAATCGTATACTATACAATTGATACATATCTCAACTGATTATGTATTTGATGGTCAAAATCATAGACCTTATATTGAAAATGACAGTGTGAATCCACAAGGTATCTATGGAAAAACAAAATTAGATGGTGAAAAGGTAATGATAAAGATTAATCCAGCCAATTCATTAATCATTAGAACTTCATGGGTCTATTCATCTTTTGGAAATAATTTTGTAAAAACGATGTTACGTTTAGGGAAAGAGAGAGATGAATTGGGTGTTATCTTTGACCAAGTGGGTACACCTACTTACGCTAAAGATTTAGCTCACACTATTTTAACTATTCTTCAGTCACATGACATGATGGAAAACAACATGGTACCCATCTATCACTATAGCAATGAAGGTGTATGCTCTTGGTATGATTTTGCCAAAGAGATATTTACACTTTCAAATATTGAATGTAATGTAAAACCTATATTGACAGAACAATATCCTACACCTGCTAAAAGACCTCACTATAGTTTATTAAATAAAACTAAAATAAAAGCAGCCTATAAACTTGATATACCATATTGGAAAAATTCACTAAGTTCTTGTCTTAATACATTAGCACATAGTTGATTTCTATAGTTTGTAAGTAAGTTATTCAATAGTGTAGTTTTGTTTTATATTATAATAAGTTTTATTTTGTATAATCCTTTGAAATTATAAGGAAAATAAAATGAAATTTTTTTATACACTTTTAGTATTAAGTGGAATAAGTTTTGCCTCAGAATTGACAGCTATGCAAAGTGCATGTGACCGAGGTGTTGCAGAAGCATGTCATGATTTAGGTTTAGTCTATAATGGTTCTAATGGCCTTGAAGCAGATATTGAAAAAGAAAAGGATTATCTCACACAAGGCTGTGATTTAGATTCGGATAGAGCTTGTGAAGAGTTAGAAAAAACAGAAATGAAATTAAGAAATAATGATGAATAAGTATCTTTTTATTATCGTATTTTCTCTATTCTTCTCAAGTGCACTTAATGCAGAAACAACGCGTATTATGCTACTAGGTGATTCTATTACTTTTGATTATCGTTTTTTGGATAATACAAACCCTAGACCTTTAAGTCAGCGTTCTGGATATCGTAATTATTTATGGTATAAATTAAAAGCTGCTAAATATGATGTTGACTTTGTAGGTAGACAACATGCGGGTAGTGCTATTAGACCTGTATTTGATATAGATCATGAGGGTTATTCAGGTATTAGTAGTCAAGGAATAGCAGATGGAATAGCACCACCAATACAATTACTTGCCCCACATATTGTAGTACTTCATATTGGTACAAATGACTATAGTACGAGTATCACTGGTGTAGAAAATATTTTAAAAAAAATAGATGCACTTGAAAAAAGTTACCATTTCCCTATAACAATTATTGTTGCAAGGATTATCAATAAAACAAACTATTCTTCTATCGTAAGCACTTTCAATAGAAATTTACAGCGTATGCTAGATAGACGCATCGCAAAAGGTGATGATCTTGTAGTCGTTGATATGGAACATGATGCTGGCTTGCATTATGATTCACGAGATTTTAGTGATTTACTACACCCGAATAATTCAGGTTATCGTAAAATGGCAGAGGTATGGTTTAAGGCTATAGATAAAGTAATGAAACGCAAAAATAATAATGCATTTTTAATACCTACAGTATATAGTTTACTTTTAAATTAAATCTAGGATTAACTTTGGGAGAGAGATCTATTGTTTCGACCACCAACTAGAATGCATACTTAATCTCTTTACTATGTTTTTAGGAAGAGATAGGTACTTTTTACCTAATTTATATCCTAAATATTTAAAGCCATTACGTATAAAAAATTCTGGAATACGTATATA
>Ga0256827_10000770_pt1 | contig 20208 bp, 17 predicted proteins | sample CV84metaG_FD_185977 | JGI IMG/M metagenome (GOLD analysis project Ga0256827, IMG submission 185977) | Hydrothermal vent microbial communities from East Pacific Rise, Pacific Ocean - CV84 | ecosystem: Environmental > Aquatic > Marine > Hydrothermal vents | place: Pacific Ocean: East Pacific Rise... | reverse complement strand
CCTCATCAGAGATGAAACACTCTCCCCTCTTCATCTCATCTTCAAAATACAAATCATAAACCATACCATCAATCACACTCTCAAAAAGTGAAGCTTCACTATCTAACTTTTTCTCTTTTGCAAATAAAATATAGTCTACTAATATTTCAAATGGTTTTTGTTGGACTTTTGGGATTTTTGGGATTGGTAATTGTTCTACAAATTGATTTGAAAGTAAATAACCTGTATTACTATATTGATGAGTAATTTTATCTATATAAAAGTAAATAACATTTGAATTTAATATTGATAGTAAATACTTTAATTCCAATCCATTAGTTGTTATAAATGCTAAACTATCCAAAATATATGAACTATCATCAACTAAACTAAAGGTTGGTTTCTTGGTAACTCTTTGCCAAACAATTTTATATTTATCAAATTCACTGGATGAATTACTATTATATCTACTCATTGCATACCACGGATAACGACCCTCTTTTACCTCTGGTCTTTTCTTCATATCATTTTCAAATTTCATTAAATGAGAATAAATATCTTGATACTTTTTTATATCAAAAGTCCAAGGAACATAAATAATATATTCATTATTTATCTTAGTGAAATATCTACTTAACCCTCTACCTTTAACTAATTTTTTTATTGTATTTTGATTAATAATATTCTTTGAAATTAAATAGTCTTTTATTTTTTCATCTATAATAAAAGCCTTATTAATACCTGTTGAAATACCTCTGAAAATATTTATATTCCAATCTCTAAGAGGTATTCCAATCTCTTCTATCTGTTGCTTAATAGACAACTCCTTAGGATTAGAAAAACTAAAACCATCCATACTCAAATCATTTTGATTATATGCAAAGCCTTTTTGAGTAATAAACCCTTCTAAATCTTCACCTTTTTTGTAACTCTTATCTATATCACAATAGAGAAATTTATTGTCATCTTTATGTGATTTTTGGTAGCTTAATATAGAAGTGTCTACAGTAGCACTTTCAAAGACTTTGACACCATTAAAGTCTATGTATTCTAAAATATTAGCACTGTCTAGTACAAACTTTCTAAACTCTTTACCATACTTAGCACGGGTATATTTATTTGAGGTGATATAACTAAGTATGCCATTTTCTTTTAAAAGATTAAACCCTTTTTCAAAAAAGTAAATGTAGAGGTCGGCTGTACCATTGTAAGATTGGTAGTTTTCTATTTTTAGTCTTGGTTTGAGCTCTTTTATCTTCTCTTGTCTTACATATGGAGGGTTACCTATGATTACATTGAAGCCACCACTATTTAGCACCTCTGCAAAGTAAAGTTTGTAGAAAAATAGCTCTGTTGTAGGCTTTTGTTTTACTTTGGTTATGAGGTTCATATCTTCATGTGCTTTGCCTATGGCATTGGTGGCTTTTTTATCAAAGCTAAAGATGTCTGCATTTCTTAGATAGCTGTCTATCTCATCTTGATGTTTTTCTAGTTTGGAGTCTAGTACTTCATCTATGATTGTATCTATCTGATTTTGAATATCTACTTTTTTGTTATTGTCCCACTCTTTAAAATAAGCGTGAAATTTATCTTGTAGAGTATCTATTTTATACTTATCACCAAAAAGGCTATTGCCTTGTGTATCTAGTGGGTCAAATCCATTTACTGTCTCTAGTAGAGAATTGCCTACCATTATTTTGTAAAAAAGGTTTGGTAGAGGGGTAGGTATGTCTTCATCTACTACTATGCTAAGCCAAAACCGAAGCTTGGCTATCTCCACTGCACTAGGCTCTATATCTATACCATAGATGGAGTTCTCTATAATCTCTTTTTTGAGTTTTGCTAAATCTGTATTATCTCCAAGGTGTCTGCGTAAATCTATAAGCTCATGCAATACACCCATAGGAAAAGCACCTGAACCTATGGCAGGGTCTAGTACCTTAATTTGCTTAAGTTTTTTTAGCATCATGTCTTTAAGTTTATGTTGTGATACAGTTGAGAAATTTAGTAACCTATTGATGGTCTGGTTATAATAGTCTTTATCTTTCAATAGAGACTTTAAGTTGCTATCTGATAAACTAGCAAGTGTAAAAGAGTTGCGAAACGTGGAAAGTCCTTTTTGGATAACTGCCTGCCGCGAAAGTTCTGCTCCTTGATGGAGGGGTTCTGCATGGAGGGGACGGCAGTCCTCCCGTAGCTCTTCTACTTTCTTATATACCTCACTATTAAAAGCAAAATTATTTTTATCTATCTCATATAATGGTTTATCAAACTTTTTTAGTTTTCTTTTTATCTCTTTATACCTGATAGGGAAAATAGTCATTAACTCTAAATCACCACAAATATTTGGTATAAATGCTAATGAGAAGTATTTTTCATCTATCTGTATGTATTTTAGAATTGTTGGGTATTTATAGCTTTTTTTAAGCCTAATCTCTTTATTTGATCCAAAATTAACGGCAACCAGCTCATACTTTTTATTTAAAATTTTATACCATATCTCTGTAGATATTTCAGGTCTTCCCTTTTTTCTAATCTCTCTTTTACCATTACGAAGAAGAAGCATACCTCTTAACTTAGCAACAATATAAAAATCTATTACTAAATTTTTATATGGTAATAACTTTTCAAAATAGTTCTCTATCTTGATGAACTTTACTGGATGCTCTTCATAAAACTTTAATACCTCTTCATTATTTAAAGCTGTTTTTGCTAAAAATTCATCTACTCCAAAAATATAACTACTCTCTTTTACTTCACTTTTCAAGTAATGCTCTATGGCATTTTTGCTCATATAGTGTACTATCTCTCTAGGGGTATAAAAAGCCCCTTTATCTTTACGGTCTTCAAGTAGTGACTCAAACACTCGTCCTAACATCTCTGGGTCTATGGCTATTTCACTATCTTTTGGATTGTCTTCTATGATAGTAAAATTGTATTGGTCAAAAGTACTAAAGATAGATTCAAATATGCTATTGTCTATAATAATATCTTTTTTATCAAACTCATCTCTACTAAAAAGTCCACCATTTAAAAATGGCATCTTACAGTCTAGTAGAGCAAAGTAGTCATCTTCTCTCTTTTTATTAAGTGCTTCAAAAAAGATGGGTTGTAACATATCAAAATAAAAGTTTTCGTAATTGCATGATTTAAAACAATCACTCAAAAACTTTTTATTGCCTGTACCCCACGCCCCATTACCACCAAACCAACCTTTTTTCTGTATAAAATAGAGAAATACTACTCTACCTAGTAGCTTTTTACTAAATAGATTTAAACTTTTTTCATCTCCAAAGTAGGCTATTTGAGATTGTAGATAGTCAGAGAGTTCATAATAGAGATTTTTGTATCTCTCAAAAAATTCTTTTGAGACTCTCTCAACTGAAAATGCCTCTTTTAGTTCATTTAGGCTTGGGTATTTGAAAGATTTTAGTTGCTCTAATGCTGTTTGGATGGGTACTTCACCCAACACATAAGTAAACCTCTTTAGGTTGGTCACTTTTGCTTTGCCCTCATCATACTCAAACCCTACAAAAGAGAGTCTCCATACAGTGCCATCGGGGTGGTAAAATGATGCTATAGCACCATCTAAGTACTCATCATAAGCTAGCTTTTTGAGTATGGCATTGTAGCCTACTCTTTTGTTCTCTATGTGTGTAGAGGTAGATACAAACTCAAAAAAGCCTATCTCTTTACCATCATCTAGCTCTGACTTACCCAAAAACCTATAAGAGTCTATGCTCCTCTTCTCACTATCACTTAAGAACTCATCTGTATGAGAGTTATCATAAATATCTAATCCATAAAAACGCTCTTTTATAAATGACTCGAAGCTATCGCTACTGTAGTTACTGTTTAGAAATAATTTTAAATCTTGACTCATTGGTTATTCTCCACTTCTCGTTGTGCTATGAGCAGATAATGTGTAGCCCTACCTGCACCTTTTCGTACTATTAAACCATCTTTATACATACAAGATAGTATCTCATCAGCTTTAGTTCTACCTATACCCAATAAATCCATAGTAGCTTTGCGTGTAATCTGTCCATTATTTACTATATATGTAATAATTGATTGATGTGAATCGACCATAATCGACCGTAATCGACCATAATCGACCGTTTCAATACTATTTGATACTTTCTCAATACTTGGACGATGAAATATAACGCTAACAAAACTCCCTTGTTCTTTAAACTCTAAGCCTACTTTTGCATCTTTACATAGTGTTTGTACTCTACCAATACCACTACCCCAACTCTCTACATAGCCTAGCTCACGAAATAGATTTGCTACTACTTTGTTTCGCAGTTCACTACGACCATTTCCCATGTCATCTATGGTCAATCCATTGACTAAGCCACCTATGGAGATGATCTCTACTATATCATCGTATATGGCTATTTTTATATCACTATTACGCGTATAGTCTCTATGTATGATGGCATTTAGTATGATTTCACGCAACGCAGGTAGAGGGATCTCATAACGCTCTGTACGCTGTATACCCTCTATGGTAGCACTAAGATGTAGATGATTTTGCAAAAACTCCATAGACTTCTCTATCATATCAAAGAGAGTACCATCAAACTCTTTTTTGTCAATGAAACTCTCCATTGTAGTACCCTTGAATCTAGCACATTTTATTTGAACATTATCAAATTTGCCTAGTGTGATTAGAAGAGCATTAGAGGGAAGGTATTTGTTATTGTATGAGCTAATAAGCTTTAGATTTTTCAATTTTTCCATATCGCATATTTTAGAAATTTTGGAGAAAGCATCATATATGACATCTATCTCTAAATCTTCTAAAGTGTACTCCATATTGGCTTCCTCATCAAAGCTTGTATGCATTCTATATCTTTGAAGCTCTCTTATCATCTCTTCATCGGCTACTCTGTTAGATGAACCTATACGAATGTATGTACCATCTTGCAAACCTTTTGGCTTGAACCAGTATGGTAGTAGGTTACCTCTAAAAATCTCTACAACTAAAACGGTTTTACTCTCTACTCGTATGGTGTAAATCTCTGGTATGATATTGGGATGACATAGATCATATATGAGTGAACTCAACTTCTCTTGGGTCTGAAAAATACTATTTTCATCTATACCTACTACTTTCAATGAATCATCAACACCAATAATAAGCCTACCACCTGCTGTATTGGCAAAGGCTATGATGGTTTTTGCAATGCTATCATTTTTTGGGAGTTGCTCTTTAAATTCTAGAACTTTACTCTCTCCTTTTTTTATCTGTGCTATCCAATCCATCTCAACCCTTTATGAATGTTTCAGAGAGTATTACTTCTATCTCTCTTTTTATATTTGTTTTTCTACTCTCATCTTCTTGTAGACTGTACTCTGCTTGTAGGTGTTGAAGTTCTATGACTACTTCGTGTGCTGATTTTTTCTCTATAGCTTTAATCTTTTTACCCAAATTTAGAAGCCTACCATCTTCAAAAATCTTTCTAAATATCTTGTATACTTCTTTAGAGATGACACCTTTGTCAAACCAACCTTTGAGTAGTCGTATAGCCTTTTTATCTATGGCATTTTCTACTTTAGTTCGGCTAACGAGTTGTACTATTTTAGATAGCTCTTCATCATAATACTCTACAGCTCTACTAACTTGCTCATAGTGAAACTCTTTAAGAGGCATTACACCCTTAATGCGTGGTGAAGCTTTTAAGTATGATGCCATTTTTATGAAGCTAACGGGTTCACATCTACTCTTGTCTACATAGTAGTAACTTTTTGCTTTTAGATTTTTGATGAAGACAAATGAAGCATCTTGAAGAACATTATCTTTTCTTTGTACTCTTATCTTCATAGGGAGTCTCTTTAACTCTTTAAACTTCTTAGGGTTTGCCTCTTTGTAGTCTCTAATCTCTTCTAAAAACTTCAACTCTTCATCTATCTCTTCTACTACATCTTCATAGAGGGTTACAGAGCCTACCTCTTCATCTTTGGAGTAGATTTGGTTATCTTCACCAAAGGTAGAGTGAAAGGTTTGTAGCTTTACGAAAGCTTTTTTAGAGAGTTCTATGAGAGCATCGCTCTGAGCAGAGGGAGTAAAGTTATTCACATAAATAGTGTTGTGTTTTGTACCTATACGGTTGATACGCCCTATGCGTTGCATAAGTCTTGTAGCATTCCATGGTATGTCGTAGTTATATATGATATTAGAGCAATGCATGTTGACACCCTCACTTAAGGTATCGGTAGTTATGATGATGTCATAGTCATCTTTTTTCTTTTTTTCATCATAGTTAGCATCGAAATTTTCACTAATAGTCTCTTTTAGTTTATCTCTATTGCCTCCGTGAACACATAAAATATTGAAATCTTTTAAGTTTTTTTCTAGGTAGAGTGCTGTCTGTTTGGACTCTGTAAAGACTACTATTTTTTTACCTTTGCTATTTTTGAGTATCTCTTTAAAAGCATCTAATTTTGGATCTTCTTTTACCTCTGCCCACATTTGGTTGAGTCTCTCAAAGATGAGTAACTCTTTTTCAAGTTTTTCTCTGTAGCCATCTACAAAATCAGAGGCTTCAAACTCTTTAATATTGCCTTTTTCTAGCATACTATCTATTTTTTCTTCTGCACTATCTTCATCTTCTAAGATGTCAAAAATGTTTATTTTTGAACCTAAGAGTACTCTGTTGTCTTCAAACATCTCAAGAAGACCCTTTAGGTGACTCTCTTGCCTACTAAGAGTAGTTTTAAATGCATGAAATGAACTCTCAAAGCGTTTAATTAACATATTTCTCATTAAGTGGGCTAGTTCTAAAGCACCTTTCTCAAAGATATTGCTACTTACCTTACCATACTTAGAGCGAGACTTTGGTTTGATATAAGCTAGTATTTTGTAGCGTTCATACTGTAACTCGTTGGTCAATATCTCTATGGTATCAGAAAATGTTTTTACAAGTGTATCATTCATCTTGTAGGCTACCTCTTCTACAGGTGCTACATTTGGGATAGTCAAGCCTTGCTCCTCAATGTCTACAGAGTACATAGAGTGTGTCTGTATATCTGTTCTTGTACGCCTTACCATCACTTCACGAAGTATGGACTCTCTAACCATCAATGAAAGTTCTTTTAGCTTTTTAGTGTCTATGGGTTTGTTGTCTCTACTTGGAGCAATAATATCTTTATACTCTCTATCTACCTTAGCAAAAAAACTCTCCAAATTTGGATGTGATGGTATGGTAGAGTTTCGTTTATCTTGAAACAAGTAGAGTTGATTGGCTATATCCATAGGTTTATTGTTAAGTGGGGTTGCTGAGATGAGTATGACCTTTTTTTTGTACTTTACCTGCTCTTTACATATTCGTTCTAATTGTATATATCTACTAGTATCATAGTTTTTAAACTTGTGAGACTCATCTATGATAACCAATGAGTACCTTTGAGTATCACGGATTTTTTCTAATGCTCCTAACGAGACGACACTATAGTTTCTAAGTGTGCCTATCTCAAATCTCTTGAAAGTATCTTTCCACTCTTTTTGTATGGAGGGTGGAGCAATGACTAGCACTTCTCCTTGTATGTCAAATAGGAGCTTTTTTACTACCATTGCTGTAGTTACAGTCTTACCTAAACCAACTACATCGGCTAAGAAAAAGCCGTTATGTTTTTTGATTTTGGAGAGTCCTTCTGTGACGGCATCTATCTGATAGGCTAATTTCATAAAGCCTTTTGGCAGGTTCCAAACTACATTTGGGTCATAGTCTATACGATCATCAAAATGCTCTATGAGAAATTTCAAATATAGTTGCTGTGGTGTTACGGCTTTAAGATGAGAATTTATCTTAATACTATCTACATCTTTACTACTAATCTCTATACCACTTGCCCATAAGTTTTCAAACTCTTCTAAAGCAAAGGCTATATCGTCACTATCTTTTAGCTCCACATTAAACTCAAAATTTTTAGATAGTCCATTCTCTGATAGATTTGAAGAGCCTGTGATGACAGAGCCTCTATACTCAATGCTACCATCATGTTTAGTAATTTCATTTTCTCGTAAAATATATATTTTAGAGTGGATGTTTTTGTCTGGGGAGATACGGATCTCTATGGTTTTATCTGCTAACATTTGAGCAAAAAGTAGGACACTATCATCTACCTCTTTTGAGTAAGACTCTTTATTTAGAGTATCTAACTGTTCATCTACAAAACACCCATTCATCTTTTCAAAGTCCATAAGATTTAGTTTTACACCTGCCTCTTTGGCATCTAGTGTTAGCTTATCTATGTTTATGCCAACCAAAATACGCCCGTGAGTAATATCTTTCATAAGAGAGGCAATCTTAGAAAATCCACTTATACGAAAATAGCCTATAAGGAACTCTAAATGTGTAATGCCTTTATGGTGAGAGAGTATATCTTTGAGACGATTTTCTAAGGTATTGTTATCACGATTTGTAAAAAATTTTGAACTCACTAGATTTATCCTATGATTAAAATATATTAATAGTTATTTTAGCTAAATATATATAGTTTTTATCTAATTGTTGTAAAATTTATTATGGTTCTAACAGAGTAGAGATACTCTGTTTTATATGTAGTTTTTATAGTGTGAGAGAAATTCTCACCTATAAAGAAGATACTCTTCTTGCTCCTACATATCTTTTACTATAGAAGTTTTTATGTAGAGGACTAATGACAACTTTTTTCTTAGCAGAACTTGCATGGATAAATTTATCATCACCTAAGTAGATGCCTACATGGTTTACAAAACCTTTTTTCTGTTTAGATGTATCAAAAAATATAAGATCACCAGGTTGAAGGTTACTTCTACTTATTCGTTTACCATATTTTGATTGTTGAATTGCTCTTCTAGGAATCTTTATACCACTTGCATTACATACAAACTTTGTTAAACCTGAACAGTCAAATGTATTTTTTTTACCTGTTGCACCCCAAACATATTTACGACCTAATTTCTTTTTTGCAAGTTTAATTATTTTTGTAGATTTGTTATTGCCAAAGGCACTCATAATTGCATCACCTAGAGTAAATTTTACTTCTTGTGGTTTATTTGCTTTTGTGAACTTTACACTAGTTAGTCTATCTACTAGTTTTTTCTTTTGTGTTTTTCTTTTTGAGGCTACTACTATTTTTTTACTTTGCTTCTTTTCATTTTTTACTTTTGGTTTTTTAGCAGATGCTACTTTTAAGTTTTTCTTACTCTTCTTACTTTTAATTTTTGACTTTTTAGTAGATGCTAATTTAGTAGTTTTCTTTTTCTTTGTTTTTAATTTAGATTTTTTAGTAGATGCTATTTTTTTACTTCTTGTACCATCTATAACATCTGTAGGAATAGTAAGTACTTTTCCTAGTTTAAGTTTTTGATTTTTTGCTAAGTTGTTCTCTGCTCTTATAGATGCTACAGTAGTGTGGTTTTTAGCAGCTAAAACAGAGAGTGTATCTCCACTTTTTATAGTATGGCTAACAGTTTTAAGTTTTGCCAAAATTTTCAACTCTTTACCAAGCTTAAGTTTTTGATTTTTTTTAAGTTTATTTATTTTTCTTATAGATGCTACAGTAGTACCATTTTTTTGTGCAATTTGGGAAAGTGTATCACCATTTTTAATTTTATATTGTATGCTTTTAGTTGCTGCATGTCCTGAGATGCTAAGAACGGTTGTTGTCAATATGAGTTTATAAAAATTCTTCAATAGTATCCTTTCAATTTGTTATGTTACTCACATTTTAGCAATTTACTATTAATAAAAAATAAACTTTAATTTAAACGAATCTTAAAGTATTATCTATTAGAGAGTATACTTATGATGTAATCAGCTACCCTAAAAGCATTAGCATATATGGTCCAAGTGTATGGGGTAGAGCCACCAGTAGGCATAAAACTTGCATCTGCTACAAAGAGATTTTTTACATCATGTGCTTGACAATATTTGTTTAACACAGAATTTTTAGGGTTATTACCAAAACGACACCCACCAGCTATAAGATTTGGTGGTGGGGAGGTAGTTATAGAGGAGTAAATATTTTTAGCTCCCATCTCTTTTAGTACTTTTTCACACTTTTTTGCAATAAAGTTACCAACCTTCACATCTTGTGGGTGAGCTGATATGCGTAATTTTCCAACAGCTACACCATATTTGTCTTTATGAGTTTTATCTAGGCTAACAAAACAGTCATCTGTTGGTAACCAATCGTTAAAGATTTCAAAACGAATATTTTTTTGTTTTGTAAACTTATCTACAAGTTTATCACCAAGTGCTTCACCCCAAACAAGTTTTCCATTTTCTTCTCTATTTTTAGTAGCACGAGAGATAATATTTTGATGTTCAAACATAAATTCAACTAAACCACCTTTAAATTTACCATCCCACCAGTGGTCTATAAAATACCAATCTAATAAAGAGCGATTTACAAAAAGTCCTGTTTGCATTAACTCCTCAAATTTTATTGTTTTAAGGCTATCTTTTTGTAACTCTCCTTGCCCTGACCCTCCACCTGAAAATATGAGGTTTTTTCCAACTTCTCCAGAACTATTTGCCAAACCATTTGGGTGTAGAGTATTTGCAGAGTTTAGTAGAAGTCTTGAACTCTCATGAGCTTGAGCAGCCAAAACAAATATATTTGCATATATATGGCTCTCTTTACCTGTTAGAGTATCTATAACAACAGCGTAGTCTACTTCATCTTTTTTGCTTGTATGTAGACTTTTTACATAAGTGTTAGTAAGTAGTGTTAAGTTATTAGTAGCAAGTGCAGGCATAAGTAGTGCTTCTCTTGAACTACTTTTTGCTCCTGAAGAGCAACCGTAACTACCACAAAAGTTTGAGTAGTAACAAGCTTTACGATGACCTTTATCTTTAGAGAGTATAGATCTAGGAGTTACCAATGGTGTTAGGTTTAATTTTTTACAACTCTTGTCTATAAGTTTTACTACGGCATTTTCTGCTGTAGGTGCTTGGTCAAACTCTACTTTACTTCTTGGTGGTTCAAAAGGGTGTTTTATGTATTTACCCGATATTCCAATAACCTCTTCAGCTTTTTGATAGTATGGTTCTAACTCCTCATAGGAGATAGCCCAATCAACTACATTTGCTCCCTCTATGTTTCCATATTTACTCTTAAGCCTAAAATCATCTGGGTGCATTCGGTGCAACATACCTGACATAAAGTTAGAAGAGCCACCTACTATATTTCCATTCCAAAAACTCCAACCTGAGCTGTAAGTGGGTGTAATTTCCCATTTTCCATTTACTTTCTTCTCTATGGTATGGTACTCATCAAAAAGGTTTGGTGTTACTATATCTCTACGACAATATGCTAACTCATCTTTACTAAACTCTTCTCTTTTAATGAGTCTACCTTTTTCTAAAACAGCTACTTTGTATCCAGCTTCACAAAGTGAATGAGCTACTGCACCACCACTAGCACCTGAGCCAACTACTACAACATCATATTTCATAACTCTACATACCTACTCTTAGCTCTTGGTTCTCCACCATAACTCTCTAATGCTACCCAACCTGCTTCATTTTTATTTGAACCATATATAGGATCACTAAATAACCCCTCCATAGTAATGGTCATAATGCGAGATAACCAATTTTTACCATAATGAGTCTCTTCATACTCTCTTAAAGCTCTCTCTTTATCTTCTTTACTTAGTAGAGTAAACTTACCTTTTTGCCTAAGTTCTAACTCTTTAGCACCCTCTAGTACAAAAGCTCTTATATCTTTGTCATAACTCTTATGGTTTATAGTTTCAAAAAGAAATGTAGTAACCCCCATACTTTTAGCCGATGGAATTTTACCACCACTTGGAAATAGATGCTCCTGTACAGAGCCAATAGTAGCACCTACCTCTTGAAACTCTTTTTGAAAGCTAGTTATAGTTTTTGCATTTATATATGGTAGCAATCCAAAGAGTGAACCAAATATTAAAAATTTTCTTCTTTTCATTTGATGATTATAACTTATATTTATGTAGTTTTAGTATATGCTTTTGTTTAAATAGTATCTATTTAAAAGTAGTTAATTTTAATTTAGATAAAATATATTAGAAATACAAAAAAATTGTTTAATAAAGGTTTTATATGTCAGCATTAGTAGAGTTTAGTATGTTTCCAACAGAAGCTACACAGAGTAAAAGTGCATTTGTAGCAAGAGTTTTAGACATAGTCGATAGAAGTGGATTGGAGTATCAACTTACTCCTATGGGAACTATTATAGAGGGTGAGACTGTAGCAGAGGTTTTAGCTGTTATAAATGAAGCCTATGAAGAGTTGCAAGTAGATTGTCAAAGAGTATATAGTTCCATAAAGATTGATTATAGAAAAGGTGCTATTGGAAGACTCAACAAAAAAGTAGGCTCTGTAGAGGCAAAACTTGGACGCAAATTAAAAAGCTAAAATTCGCTATAATACGCAAATTTTAACAAGGAATTTAGATGTTATGTGCTGAGAGAATGCAACGAATTGTTCAAGCAATGATTTTAGGTCTTATTATGGGGCTTGCTGGAGCTCAAATGTTCAAGGTAGCTTTTTTAGTTATTTTAGCCATGATGCTTATGCTATTTGTAGCAGGACTTACAGGTTTTTGCCCTGGTCTTATGATACTTAAAAAAATTTTTCCAGTGTGTGACAGTGATGAAAAAAAAGGAGATAGTTAATGTCAAATATTTCATATAAAGATGCAGGTGTAGATATTGATGCAGGTAATGAGTTTGTAGAAGCCATAAAGTCAGATGTAAAGTCAACATTCGACAAGAATGTAATAGGTGGCATAGGCTCATTTGCAGGTGCGTATGCACTTCCAACTGGCTATAAAGAGCCTGTTATACTATCGGCAACAGATGGTGTAGGTACTAAACTAAGAATTGCCATAGAGAGTGGAAAACTAGACACTGTAGGCATAGACCTAGTAGCTATGTGTGTAAATGACCTTATTTGTAACAATGGAACCCCAATGTTTTTCCTTGATTACTATGCAACAGGTAAACTATTACCTAAAAATGCTAAAGATGTTGTAGCAGGTATTGCCGAGGGTTGTCGTAGGTCTGAGTGTGCCTTAGTAGGTGGTGAAACTGCTGAAATGCCAGGTATGTACTCTGAAGATGATTTTGACTTAGCAGGTTTTGCAGTAGGTATAGCAGAACGCTCAGAGATGGACATGGTAGCAAATGTGAAAGATGGTCAAGTACTCATAGCTATGCCAAGCTCAGGAGTACACTCAAATGGTTTTTCACTAGTAAGAAAACTACTTTTTGATAAACTAGGAATGAACTTAAATACAGAGTTTGATGGTAAACCACTTGTAGATACTCTACTTGAACCAACAAGAATTTATGTAAAAGAGTACAAAGAAAATAAGCAATATGTTAAAGCCTTAGCTCACATTACAGGTGGTGGTATAGTAGAAAATTTACCAAGAGTACTACCCGAAGGCATAAGAGCTGTAGTAAACAAAGACTCCATAAAAACTCTTCCTATATTTGACCTCATAGGCAAACATGTAGATGAAGATGAGATGTATAGAGCATTTAACATGGGTGTAGGTATGGTTTGGTGTGTAGAACCACAAAATGTAGATGCTGTACTTGCAAATACAGATGGTTATGTTATAGGTTCATTAGTTAAAGGTGAAAAAGGTGTAGATATGGTGTAGGGCTTTCCCTACACTCTACCTTAAACTCTCTACCATCTCGACATCTAGCCCAATTTTTAAAGCTATAGTTTCATTGTCTAGTATATCTAGTAGGTTTTTAGCTATATTTAGTTTCTCTTCTAGTTTACCCTCTTCTATGCCTTCTAGCTTACCTTCTTCTCTACCTTCTTCTCTACCCTCTTCTCTACCCTCTCTTTTAGCTTTCTCTACACTACTCTTTTGCATCCAGATGAACTCTTCTCTTTTCTCTTGGAGTTCTAGTTCTTCTTTAGATAGTGAAGCTGTATTGGCTACTTCAAATGCTTTTTTTAGGTTAGGGTCTGTTATTTTAGGGAGTACTTTTATATCTCTTGCATTTTTGATGAAATATATCCATTTTTCTTCTATAGAGTCACACTCTTCAAACTCTTTGTTAAATTTGGGTAGTTCTATAAACACTAGTTGTATATCGTCTTTGTATTTAGAGAAGTTCTCTTTTTCTAGTAGTTGATATATAGACTTATATTTATCTGTCTCAAACATAGTGAAGTTTACTATGGTTAGGGCTATTACTGGGTTTAGGAGTGTATATTTATCTCCTTTATCTAGTTGGTTAGCGTAATTTTTAGCTGTGTTGTAGAGTATTCTACTCTCAAAGCCATCATGGTTGAGTATCTGCATCTCTATGATTACTTTTGAGCCATCACTCAGAGTTGCTTTTACATCTACTGCTGTCTCTTTCATACCTTGAAGTTTAGGTACATTGTATGGGTCTTCTATGGTAAGGTCTTCTATAGGGTAGTTTAACTCTAGTGTAGCGTTAAGGAAGCTTAGGAGTATATCTTTTGAGTTTTGCGACCCAAATACTTTTTTAAATGCATAATCTGTTTTCATATTGAGAAATCTCATAGGGGTTAGCTCCTTTTTGAGTGATTATATCATATTTTAGTTTTTGGGTTGGTTTTACTATTTTTTTATTTAGTGAGGTTGAAATCTCACTAAACAACCTAGCAAAGTTAAATATTTCTTTTATTTCCTTGAACTCTTTAACGCCTCTTCATACTCAAAAGGGTGGTTTAGGTTTGAAAACATTAGTTCATCTTCAAACTCAATGAAAGTGCTATTGGTTTGTTTAAGTAGATAACCTAAACGATGGTTATCTTGCTTTAAATTTTTAAATGCTTGTTTAAGTATGGAACGCCTATATACTCCACAAAGAGGTTGTTTCCCTGATTTAGTTTTAGCTATGGTTGCACTGCTATTATGAGAACTCTCTATAAGAGTTTTAATAATCTCTTCATTTACAAATGGAGCATCTACACTTAGTACAAATACCTCATTATCTTCTAGGGTTTCAAAAATAGTTACAATTCCTACAAGTGGAGACGATTGGCTATAGTTATCTAAAATAAGAGGAGCTTCAAAATCAAACTTATTGGTCTTTGAAGAGATATAGACTTTTGTAAAAAGCTTTTGTAGTCTTTCGTATTGGTATTGGGCAAGGGTAGGGTAAGAAGCAAAAGGAAGCAGGGCTTTATCTTCCCCCATCCTAGAACTTTTCCCACCTGCAAATATAACTACTGGCATATTAAACATATGTACTCTCTTTACTTTTTCTTTGTTGATGTAGCCATAAAACACAAAACGATAGTAGGGCTATTATGGACTCTATGAGGAACATGCTTTCTCCATATATCTCTCCTGAGAGTAAAGCACCTACTGAACCACCTAGACCAAATGCTATGCCTAAGAAAAATTGTTGTGCTAACTTCTTTTGTGTATATAGTGAAAAGACATAAGTTATGGCTGCTGTATGGTAGAGAGCAAACGAGATGGCATGTAGTGTCTGCGAGGCAAATGTTATGCTAATGGACTCTGGGAAAAGGTAGAGTAGTAGCCATCTAAATGCTGTTACTAGTGTTGCAAATTTCAGTATGTTTAGTAAATTTCTTTGGAGTAGGGGAGCTTGGAAGTAGAGCATAAAGATTTCACAAACAACACCAAAACCCCACATCCAGCTAGTCATCTCTAAGCTTATGCCATGAGCTGTTTCATAAATGGTAAAGAAGTTGTAAAAACCTCCAAAGCTAACTTGCATTAAAAATACAGAGAGCCAAAAAGCCCAATATTTGCTAAGTGAAAAGCTACTGTTGTCTTTTACCGATACATGTTCTACACTATCATACTTCACAAGTATAGCACCAAAGATAAGAGTTAAGAATGCCATAGAGCTTAGGTAGTAGAGTGCCTCATAAGGTGACTCCAATACTCTACCTAGCCATAGTGCTATACCCATAAACCCAAGTGAACCCCAAAGCCTTACCTTTCCGTAAGTACCTTTAGTTAAAGAGGCTAGTGCAATGGTTTCAACATAAGGCAAAGAGACACCCATAGATGCCCCAAAGAGTAAGTTTGCTATGAGATATAGTGTAAAATTATCTACAGTAGTTAAAAATATAAGCGTAGCCACAAATGTAAAAAGAAGTGAAAAGAGATAAGTTTTAAATGTTAAAGCTACAAAATGACGAAATATAAAAGGGAGTAAAAAACGCATAAAAGGAGCAGCAGCATAAATGACCCCCACTTCAAATGTAGAGTACCCAAGCTGATTTAAAACCTTTGGCATAAAGATAATATAGACACCTACTAAAGCAAAGTAAAATAGGTAGTAAGCACTCAAAAAGAGTGGTAGAGTTGGTTTAGGGGTCATTGTTTATTATCCTTGTTTATTTAAAACCCATTAACTAAAAAGTCTAAGGCATTTATGATTTCTGTTCTTTTATGGCTTTTTGATTATTTGCTATCTACTTTTTCTATTCTACTCCCACTCTAAAAGCATATAAAATAACTTCCTATACGCTTTTTTACGCAAAGTCTTAATGCGTTTACCTCTCTCTTCTACCATTTGCTTACCATCTAGTAGTAGTTTAAAAAATGACTCTTTGTCATCTTCTCCAAAAGACTCTTTTATAGTTAGCTTTTTACTCTTTGCTAGAGCTTGACTCATCTCTTTATGGTCTACTACTATGTTACTTTGGGCATTAAATGCTGTATGGTAGTGTAAAAATGTCTTTTGTATAAATAGTTCAAACCCATCAGCATCATCTTTGGCATAGTAGTAACAGAGTGCATAAAAGAACTCTTTGCTATCTACCTTGTGGGCTTCTAGCTCAAACTGTGAAAGGTTGAGTACTGTGTGTAATTCAGCCATAAAAACAGAGCTATGAAAGTACTCTAATGTCTTTAGTGCATAGTCTAACTCTTTGTCTATTTTAAAAAACTCTACAAAAGTTTCTACTTGTAGAGTGTAGTAACTTTTGCCTAGTTGCTTGTAGTACTCTAGTGTTTTTTTGTCTCTCATCGTGGCATTGAGTGTAGATTTGTGGGTTTTTATGAAAGCTAGTGTATTTTGTAGTGGTATGTGGTAGAAGTGTTTTGCCATTGTTTTACTTTTGTTATTATTGGAGCGGGCGACGGGAATCGAACCCGTGTAAAAGGGTGGAAGCCCTTATCTGAGGTTGAAGCCCAGTGCACAACCATTATGCCACGCCAGCGTATATATTTACTTTTTCTTTAGTAACTTATCATACTCTTTATGATTACCTATCCAAAACCATACGATTATATTATCTGTCAAAACCCCTACTGCTCTGTAATCTTTTGTAATCCTTGCTGAGTATATGGGTTTGGTCAAATGCACACATTTAAAATGCAAACTAGCATGATAAGGGTCATTATCAAAAATAAGATACTGTTTTTTAGCTTGTATCTTTACATTTTTTGATAATTTTTCATAAAGTTTCCAAAAATTCTTATGAGTATGAGAAGTCAAAGTTGCTCTTGTGTCAGGAGATTTGTTTTTGCATTAGCATAGTCATCTAAAGCCACATCTGCCATATCTCCCAATAAATCTTCTGACTTAGAAAAAAGCTCACCCCACTTTTTCTCAGACTCTATCTCTTCCATAAAAATTCTTGCAAATATATCTTGCTCTACCTCAGGAAGAGTCGAAGCTTTTTTAAATGCTTTTTCTAGTAATATGGTCATAGGTTCTCCTTGTTTGGTTTGGGTTATTATAGCATAAAATATAATGTAAAATAAATATTTGCGTAGGGTGCTGTGAGGCACAACACCCTACGGTTTTTGTTGTAAACCAAGAAAATAATCAAACTCTAAACAAAAAACAGTATCTGATGAGGCTAAAGCCATCATATCCGAAGTGTTTTACAAAAACTTATATTGCTTATATGCACTCCCACTGAGGACAGATTGGGGAACGAGAGAAAATAGTAGCCAGTAGAAGGTGACTAATCCTTCTACTTTTACTTAATACAACTTAACACTAAGTGCTAGTATTATAAAAAGTATGACTACTACTGTATATCTGTTCAAGAATTTCTCCTTATGTCGAATTCCCACTCCACCACCCACCAAAAGGCAAAAAAAAAGGCAACCACAGCTAAAGCCATAGTTACCTTTTTATCCAATCAATCTAGTAGTCAGCTAAATTCAAAAGGAGTATTCTTGAACATAAAAAGATTATAACATAATTTATATTAACCAAACCCTAAACAAAAATACCCTACAATAAACCCAATATTTCACAAACTTTAAACAAGTACTCACCATATGGGGTGGCATGTAGTAGGCTGGGTTTACCACTGGCTGAGGGGTGTTGGCTCTAGCTCAAAAGAGAGGGTTTAAAAGACAAAGTGTTTGTCGCTGTGGAGTCTGTATGACGAGGGACGGGAGGGATACCCGTTAAGTAAGCGTACAGGCTTTTACGGCTTTGGTAGACAAGCACGGGTCTTCTTTGCTCTTTAGGCGATTGTATGCTCTGAAGAAAAGGTTTTTTATTTGTATACTTTTAAGGACATACCTATGAGATGACACTTTACTTTAGCACTTATCATCTTACCAACACTTTTTGTCAACCCTCTCGTGGCACAAAATAACAGCATCTCCCCACAGATACAGAGCAGTCACAAAAGCTTATCAGATTCACAAGTGTTAGATAGATATAAACAAATTTTAACAGAAGATGATAGTAATGATTTAATGGATGATTATAGTGTTTATTATGAAGAATTTTTAGAAGATTTAAATCTAAAAGCTAAGAAACTAGTTATTGAAATATATAATGAAAATCAAAGTAATTTTGTATCTTTAGAAGATACTGTAAAAGCACAAGTTTATAATGCCATATTTTTTGCAGCAGCTTCCATCTCAAAACCAGAAATATACGGAGGAATTGAAGCAAAAGACAAACTTAATAAAGCAATAGTTGCACCATTAGTAATTACTAAGGCTTGAGATAAATTATCACAACTTAAATCATTTTTTGAACAACACTGAGAAGAGTTTGAGCAACTAGCTAAAAATAAATCAGTAGAATTAAAAAAACAATTAGCTATAATTGCCCAAAAGGAAGAAAAAGTTACCCAAAAGGAAGAAAAATATAAAAAATATTCAGCTAAAGTTGATAAATATTCAGCTAAAGTTGATAAAGAGGTTAGGGATGTAAAAAAGTTGTGAGAATTACTTAATCAATTACAATGATTACTTGGTTAATTTTTGCAATAAAAAAAATAATATGATAAAATAAAGTTAATTATAAAATTAGCTTTATTTCAAATACCCCCTAAACCCAAGTACCAAAAGGAAAAGGTTACACAGAGGCTTTCGCCTCGACACTCCCCCCATATAATTTCAAATATTTTTACCTCAATACTCCATAAAAAGTTCCCACGCAAAGCATCTGTAAGAGTGAGTGTCTATATCTTCCCCACATACAAATCGTGTATAGGAAAGGCAAGGTCGTAGTCGTTCCATTCTAGGTCACCATAGGAGAGAGAAAAGTTTTTAAACAGTTGCATATCTTTGTATTTTTGTATCTCTGGATGGGTAGATGAAACGATGAAATTTTTAAAATCCAAAATATTTTTTTTACCATCGTTAAACATCAAAGCTATTTTGTATCCATCTATATATTTTGCTTTTTTTATAGAAATTATTTTTGACATAGTTACTTTACCTTTCCTTCTATCTTGATGCATTGTACAGATTTGTGATACACGAAATAGTCTACCCACTTTTGGACGATATCATCTTTGAACTTTGTAACAAATTTAGTGAACTCTTTTAGCTCTTTTTTAGAAAGTGCTTTTTTACCTTTGACTGTACCTATCTTGATGTCGATAATTTTACCATCTTCTATGATAAACTCTGCCTTAGACTCAAGACCTTGAAACTTGCCATGTACATGTATAGGCTCATGCTCGTTACTGTAAAACATAATGACAATGCCAAGATATTCAAATATTTTAGGCATAAAGCACTTCCTTTTTAGTCTGATAGTTTATTATAACACAAAACTAACCAAACCCAAAACATGCTATAATCACCCAAAAAAGGAGCTAACCCCTATGAGATTTCTAAATATGAAAACAGACTATGCATTTAAAAAGGTATTTGGGTCGCAAAACTCAAAAGATATACTCCTAAGCTTCCTTAACGCTACACTAGAGTTAAACTACCCTATAGAAGACCTTACCATAGAAGACCCATACAATGTACCTAAACTTCAAGGTATGA
>Ga0256827_10000769_pt1 | contig 20212 bp, 21 predicted proteins | sample CV84metaG_FD_185977 | JGI IMG/M metagenome (GOLD analysis project Ga0256827, IMG submission 185977) | Hydrothermal vent microbial communities from East Pacific Rise, Pacific Ocean - CV84 | ecosystem: Environmental > Aquatic > Marine > Hydrothermal vents | place: Pacific Ocean: East Pacific Rise... | reverse complement strand
TACTATCAAAAAATTTAAAGAAGTTTTAACCGAATATAAGGCAATTCTTAATACATCAACAATTTAAAAAACAATGTATATTATTATGAAAATAAATGTGATTTTCTTATTAATTCTATCGATTAATTTTACTACTTGCAAACCTAGTAAAGAAAATAATATTCCTAAAAATCAAAAGGAATATAAAGAAACCATGCAAGATGTAAATAAAATTATAATCCAAAAAGACATGGATAAAATGGTAGGGTTTTCGAGAAATCATAATTGGAATATGACAACAGATTCAACAGGTTTTTTATATGAGATTTACGAAAATGGCACTGGAGATTCTGCACAAGTTGGCTTGTTGGCTACAATAGAATATAACATCCGACTGCTCGATGGAACACTTTGTTATAGCTCAGACTCGCTTGGAACACAAACTTTTTTAATAGACCACGGTGGAGTTGTTACAGGTTTGCAATATGGAATTTTAAAAATGCGCGTTGGCGATAAAGCTCGCTTCCTTTTTCCTCCATATTTGGCTCATGGTTTAATTGGTGATGAGGATAAAATTCCACCAATGTCGATTATTTATTACGATGTTAAATTAACTGCACTTAATCAATAATTAGGTTTAAAATGACAAGATTTTTCTCCATTTTAAGTATTATCTTAATAAGTATTTTACTTTCATCTTGCGAAAATAAATATCCAAATTACGAAAAATCTGATTATGGTATTTATTATAAATATCATGTAATTGGTGAGAAAAATAAAAATGCAAAATATAGTGATTACATTTTTGCCGATATAACATACAAAACAATAAACGACAGTATATTTTTTGAAGGGAGAAGAAAATTTCAGATAACTCCATCGGATTTTGAGGGTGGAATTGAAAATTGTTTTTTAATGCTTTCGAAAGGCGATAGTGCCGATTTTATTATTTCGGCAAAGGACTTTTTTACAAAAACACTAAAAACAAAACTCCCATCATTTTTCAAACAAGATGGTGATATGATTGTGTCTATCAATCTAATTGACATAATGACAAATGAAGAATATGATAAAGAAAAACAAGAATTTTTGGCTTGGATAAAAGATTTTGAAGAATACGAACAAGTAAAATTAAAACACTATTTAGAAAACGAAGATGCTTCGGTTGACCCATCGAAAAACGGATTGCACAAAATATTAGTACAAAAAGGAAACGGAATAAAGGTAGAAAAAGGCGATACAATTGTTGTAGATTACGAAGGTAAATTCTTAAGCGGTAAAAAATTCGATTCTACAATAGACCGCAATTCTCCATTTCAGTTTGTTTATGGAACCGAATGGCAAGTTATTAGAGGTTTAGAAATTGCACTTGGCACAATGGAAGAAGGCGAAAAAGCTACTTTTATAATGCCATCTTATTTTGCTTTTGGCAGCAAGGGTTCATCAACAGGAATAATTCCACCTTTTACCTCTGTAATTTTTGAAGTGCACCTAAAAGAACTAAAAAAAGGATTAAAAAATGACAGTATTCAATAAAAATAGCTTTCTCTTTATTATTGTTTTATTAATTAGTTTTTCGGCTTGCAATAATGTAGTAGAAGAACCAATCAAAAAACAATATTTTGCAAACTTTGGCGAAATTCACGGTACATATTATAATATTCAATATCAGTTTACTGATGATATAGAAGATAGTTTACTATTGGTTTTAGATACTGTAAATCAATCACTTTCTACTTATATTAAAAGCTCAATAATTTCGAGAATAAACCGTGATGAGCAAAATGTAGAACTCGATAGTTTATTTACAATTGTTTTTAACGAAGCAAAAATTGTTTACGAAAAAACAAACGGAGCTTTTGATATGACAGTTGCTCCTGTTGTAAACGCTTGGGGTTTTGGTTATACTGATTCTATTCATGTAGATAGTACTGTTATTGACAGCTTAATGCAGTTTGTAGGTTTTGATAAAATTACGCTTGAAAACAATAAAATTATAAAAGATTTTGCAGGAATAAAACTCGATGGCAGTGCAATTGCCAAAGGATATTCGGTAGATTTTGTTTGTTATTATCTGCAAAGTTTGGGTATAGAAAATTATTTGGTTGATATTGGCGGCGAGGTTCGTGCAAGTGGCAAAAACAAAGAAAATTTTGTTTGGAAAGTTGGTATTGATAAACCCGTTTTTGATCCTACTGCGCAAAATCGTGATTTGCAAGATATCATTAAACTTAAAAATATTGCAATAGCAACATCGGGAAATTATAGGCAGTTTTACGAACGTGGCGGTAAAATAATTGCTCACACAATAAACCCAAAAACGGGTTATCCTGCAATAAACGAAGTTTTAAGTGTTTCTGTTTTAAATAAAAAATGCATGGTTGCCGATGCTTACGCCACTTCGTTTATGGTACTTGGCTTAGAAAAAGTAAAGCAAATTGTAGAACAGGACAGCACACTTTCTGCTTATATTATTTATACGGATAGTTTAGGGAAACATGATGTTTGGTTTGATGATGGGTTTGAAGCTTATATTCAAAAATAAAAAATTATTCTTAATTTATTTTAAATCCTATTCCCAATTTAAAAAGATATAAGCTTGGCATATACGAAAAATCATTATATTTTGTTGTTCCATCATCAGTATTAATACTAGGGTTTAATAATTTATCATATAATATATAATAGTCTGTAATGTATATAGGTAGTTGAACATTAATATACAAGTTTTTATATATTTTTTGCTTAAAACCTAAATTAACAAATGTTCTAAAACTATATTTAGTAAAATATCTAGGGTAATGATTTGAAATTTTTGGTATATATTCTTGATAATTAAAAAAGAAACCAACTCCTAATCCTACATATGGTCTGAAAGATTTTGAAGTATCTCTGAAAATATATGATAATCCGTATGTAATATTTGTGCGAATATCTCTAAATTGGTATCCATCAACAATACGTGGTTCTTTGTTAGAAACCTCGTAATTATCGAATCTAATATGAAATGGCATAAAAGTGTATTCATTAAGAATATGCTTTTTAACTGTTGAGTAAGTTATTGAAAGTATATTTTTTTCAAATAAATTACTCTTTCCCGAATACAAATCATTTGTTTGTACATATTGATTTTCTCTAATATCTGTATTATACTCTTCGTAAATTGTATGTTGATTTAAGAATATATATTTCTCCTGTGCATTTGCTAATACACTTATTATAATTAAAATTAAAAGAATCTTGTTTTTCATATTATATATTTTTCTTTAGCTTTTAGTTTGGATTGTAGATTCACCATTATAACAATAATTTGTTTCTGCTAATTTAATAAAAGATATAATATTATCAAAAATAACAAGATAAAACCAAATTATAAATGACATAAGTATTTATTGATATTCAAAAAATCTATTATATTTACAGAATAATCAATAAAATAGCTTATACATGAAAAAACGTACAAAGATAATTGCAACAGTTTCCGATAGAAATTGCAGTATAGATTTTATTCAAGAACTTTATGATAATGGTGTTAATGTAATTAGATTAAACACAGCACATCAAACTTTCGAGGGTAGTTTAAAAGTAATTGAAAATGTAAGAAAAGTATCAGATAAAATTGCAATTCTTGTAGATACAAAAGGCCCAGAGATTAGAACCATTGATATTGAGCAAGAAATGCAAGTTAAAACTGGCGATATTGTTTATATTTCTGATAAAAAAGAGGAAAATCATTTTAATGTAAGCTATCCAAAATTTAATGAAGATATTTCGGTGGGTAACAAAATTTTAATTGATGATGGCGATACTGAATTAGAGGTAACTGAGATAATTAATTCTGTTATTAAGTGTCTTGTAAAAAACGATGGAGCAATCAGCAACAAAAAGAGTATTAATGTTCCCGGTGTAAGCATAAATTTACCTGCTTTAAAATCTAAAGATATTGAATATATTAACTTTTCGGTAGAAAATAATTTAGATTTCATTGCCCACTCATTTGTTCGTAAAAAGGAAGATATAATTGCAGTAAAATCTTTATTGGATGCTCGTGGAAGTAATATAAAAGTTATAGCAAAAATCGAAAATCAAGAAGGAGTAGATAATATTGACAGCATTTTAGAATATGCTGATGGAGTTATGGTTGCTCGTGGCGATATGGCTCTCGAAATTCCTGTAGAAAGAATTCCGTTGATACAAAAATCTATAATAAATAAATGTATTAATTTACGAAAGCCGGTTATTGTTGCAACTCAAATGTTGCATAGTATGATTGAGCATCCACGCCCAACACGTGCCGAAATTAGCGATGTTGCAAATGCAGTTTACGATGGCACTGATGCTCTAATGCTAAGTGGCGAAACTGCCTATGGAAAATATCCTATTGAAGCTGTAAAGCTTATGAATAAAATAGCTTTAGAGGTTGAAAAAACCACTGATACTTTTAGAGATATTAACGAATTAACACTAAGCACACCAGAAGCAGCTTTTTTAGCAAAGCATGCTGTAGAAGCTTCTCGCACCTTGCCTGTTAGAGCAATAATTGCCGATACAATTGGAGGAAAAACAATTAGAGCTTTAAGTGCATTTCGTGGTAATATAAATATTTGTGCTCAATGCTACAATAAAGAAGTCATGCGAGAACTAGCTCTTAGCTATGGGGTTGTAGCTCATTATATGGAAGCAAAATCTACTTCGCACGAATTTTTAAAAGAAGCTCTAAAAATTCTCGTTTCAAATAAAATATTTATTGATGAAGATTTAGTTGTAGTTATTGCAGGAAACTTTGGTCATGCAAATTCTGCCACTTTTATAGAAATAAGCACTGTAGAAAATCTTATGAAAAATGTTGAAGTTGCGTTGTAGAAACACAATATGATATAAACAATAAAGGCGGGAAATCCCGCCTTTTACTTTTTCTACTCCTCATCAAATTTTATGAGAAATGGTATTTGTTTAGTTTCGTACGATTGACCATCGCTAGTAATTATTACATTAAACCATATAGGAGCCATTGCAGTAACCTTTTTTTCTATTACCATTGTGTTTTCATTATAAAACCAATCTTCAATAAATATTAGTCCTATTATACTCTCTGGATCGGCTTCGTTTTGTACAATAACTGTATCCATACTCGCATCTTCGTTTTCTACAATCATTGTATCTGTTGTAGCTCCAATGCTTTGTTTTATTTCATCAACAGTTAAAACAGTATTTAAATCGTCAAAAGAATATGCTTTTTTCTTACCCGATAGAACAGAATTTAATAAAGCTTTTGTTAAGTTTTCTTCGTTAAAACCTTTTACAAAGCTAGGAATATCTTGCTTAAAATAAAATTCAGATTTAATATTTTGTGCTAGAGGTTTAAAATTTTCATCGTCATGATTATTTACAATTGAAATTGTAATATATCTCATTGTATCTTTTGTGGTTAAACCTTCTAATTTTGCTTGCGGATCAATTACCTCTCTTATTAGTGTATATTTTACCAAATCTTTATTAAAACTTGTCATATCCTCATCAACACTCCAATTCTCTTCAAAAAACAAAGCTTTAAACTGGTCTTCTGGATATTCTGTTTTAATTATTTTTGTTTCAATATCACCATTCATTTGCTCAATCACTACTGTATCAACAATATAAAGAATACTTCCTATAACCTCAATCATACTCAATTTTTCATTACTATTATAGTCGTACACAGTTTTTCCAGACTTTGCACCTTCTCGTATTTTACTAATTATACCAGAATTTGTTAAACTTTCCACCCATTCTTGGTTCATATCTGGAAATAAATTAACTTCCTGTTTAACTACTGCTTTGTTATATAACAAAACATTTGAATTGCTTGGGTTATTAGTTTCTGTTTTTTTTACTTCTTTTTCTTGATTACAAGAAAATAGTGAAACTACTAATAGAGCTAAGATTATTTTTTTCATTGCGCTTACTTTTTGGTTAATATTATAATTTATAACGGTTTTTTTTAAATAAAATTACTTATTCAAAGGTATTAATTATTGATTAGATAATAAAATCTAATTGAACATAAAAAAGCCAGATTGTAACCAACTCAATATCTGTGCATAACAATTTTTTACCATTTTTTATTCAAAATTATTTGGAAAATATAAAATCTCATTTTACATTTGCGGTGTACTAATGTACTAATACACTAAATTTATTAATTATGATAGAAATAAATAATTTAACATTTTCTTACAAAAAGAGTTTTAAGTTGTTCGATAGCTTAAATCTAAGCACAAAGAAAGGGCATATCTACGGATTGCTAGGTAAGAACGGAGCAGGAAAAACAACACTTTTAAAACAAGTAAGCGGTTTACTTTTCCCGAAAGATGGAACTTGTAGTATAGATCAACTACCATCTAAGAGTAGAAGTCCAGAATTTCTAAAGAAATTTTATTTTATCCCAGAGGAGTTTAATACACCTTCTATTTCGGTAAATAAGTATATTAAAATATACTCGCCATTTTATCCAAATTTTAGCTTAAGCGATTACGAAGATTATGCATCGCAGTTAAATGTGCCAGAGCGAACGGGCTTAAATAAAATGTCGTACGGGCAAAAAAAGAAATTCCTTTTGGCTTTTGGTTTAGCATGCAACACCGATGTTGTTATAATGGACGAACCAACAAATGGTTTAGACATTCCATCGAAAAGTACATTCAGAAAAATTATTACTGCAGCAATTAACGAGGATAAAGTTTTTATTATATCAACACATCAAATTAGAGATATTGATAGCATTATTGACGGAGTAATAATTCTAGATAACGGAGTAATTCGTTTTAATAATTTTATTGATGAAATATCAGAAAAAATAAAATTTACTACTACTACCGAAGGCGATACATCGGAAGATATCCTTTATTCAGAGCCAGGTTTGGGAGGTAATAAAAGTATCTGCAAAAATACTACAAAGGATTACACAAAACCTGATATGGAGATTTTATTTAATGCTGTTATTGCAAAAAACAGCAAACTTGTAAACTATTTAAACAATTAGAGCTATGAAGAATTTTTGTATAAAAAGAGTTTTCCTTTTAATTCAAAAGGAATTTTTCGAGAACCTAAAAATTGTAGGTATTGGTTTTGCATCAATAATCGGATTTGTATTTGCAATATTAATGATAAGCGGATATAATGGTGGTTTTATGTGGCACTATTTTAACGAGATATTTAACACTACATTAATACTTGGTGGAATTGCAATTGCAGGTATGGCTTTTTCAGATTTTAGAGGAAAAGAAAGAACTATTACTTATCTTACTTTACCAGCATCGCATTTAGAGAAATCGTTTACTCAGTTACTGTTAACTTCAGTTGGGTTTATAATTAGCTATACAGCTGTTTTCTACATTTCGTATTTAATGTTTCTCGGTTTGGGTAAACTGCTATTTACTTTCGATATCGGGACATTTAATCCGTTTAACGAAACCACTTATAAAGCAATTTTTAATTTAATTATTATTCAATCTTTGTTTTTAGCAGGTGCTTCAATATTTAAAAGAGTTCCAGTATTTTTCACTGGCTTATATATATTTATTTTTAGTATAGTTTTTATGATTATTGCTGGTATTATGGCATATTACTTAAGTCAATCGTTTGATGCTCCTGGAAACGGTAGTATAATGTTTTCTTCTGTTAATTCTGATAACATTACTATTGATAGTTTATGGACAGGTAAAATATTTGAGATATTCTTTATGTATTTATTAGCTCCAATATTTTGGGCAATTACCTACTTTAATGTAAGAGAAAAGGAGGTGTAAGTTATGGATTTTAAAGATAACAAAGCAATATACTTGCAAATAGCTGACGATTTTTGCGAAAAAATCTTAGAGCAAAAACTAAAGGAAAACGACAGGTTGCCTTCGGTAAGAGAATATGCTGTGAGCATTGAGGTAAATCCGAATACGGTAAATAAATCTTACTCTTATTTACTTGACAAAGAGATTGTTTATAACAAGCGGGGCATAGGATATTTTATAAAAGTAGGTGCTTATAATAAAACTCTGGAAATAAAAAAAGAAGAATTTCTTAAAACGGAACTTCCATCGTTTTTTAAAGCAATTAAATTATTAAATATTGATATTGAAGAAATAGTTAATATGTACAAAAAAAATTAAATTATGAAGACAAGTAAAATTATATTATTATCAACGGCGGCATTCTTTTTTATATTAATGTTTGCAACATTCTTTGAGATGAAAGCTGCAATGAAAGATTTTGAAATAGCAGAAATAAAAACAAATAAACTTGAGGAATTTAGTGCTGTGGTTGTAAAATCTGGCAACAGTGTTACGCTTACAAAATCTGATAAAAATGAGTTAGTTTCGAATGCCGGTATGGAAAGTGTTAAAATTAGTAATGATACTCTTTACATAGATAGTGAAGAAAATATTGAAGTCAATTTTAAAAACATAAATTATGTTAGCTCAATAAATGAAGGATACTTAAGTATTAGCGATTTAAATACAAATGAATTTAAACTATCATTTAGTAATTCTTCTCATATTATTATGCATAATGTTGAGATAGAAAACTTGAATATTATTTCAGATAAATCAAATATATCAGTAGTTGGAGATATTAATAAAATAAAAGCTAACTTAACAGATGGTAGTGTTTTACGAATTAATGCAAATGTAAATTCTCTTAATATTGAATGCGATGAAGAGTCTACATTTTCTAAATATTAAACATTTTTTTTATTAGACTAAAAGGAGATTTGTTTAAATCTCCTTTTTTTTATATTTTGTTGAAAAATAAAAAATATGAAAAATGTATCTAAGCTTTTATTACTTGGAGTGTTATTATTAATACAAACCACATCATTCGCACAAACTAATGTTGATAAGTTAATCTACAATGCCAAAGTAAATTATAACAAACAAGAATATGCCAAAGCAGTTGAAAATCTGGATGCTGCCTATAAATTAAATCCTAAAGTAGCCGATATATATTATGTTTATTTTGCAATTTATAAAGATTTAGGAAAGGGAAAAGATGCCGAAACTGTTCTTAATAAAGCTATACAAAACCTTGGAGATAAAGAGCCCGATTTTTATGCAATGCTTGCATATATCCAATATCAACAAGCAAAATATGCCGAAGCAAAAATAAACTTTGCAAAATTTGCAAGTTTAGCTCCACAAAACGATGAATATATTAATGATATAAACAGGTTCATTAAGTCTTGCGATTTTGCTATTGATGCAATGAAAAATCCAGTACCATTTGAGCCAATAAACTTAGGCCCTGGCGTGAACTCTTCATTAGATGAATATTTGCCAACAGTAAATGTTGAGGAAAATGAACTTGTATTTACAAGAAATACTGTAAACGAAATGCCAAAATATCAAGGAGATGACTACCAAGAAGATTTCTTTATTTCTTACAAGTCTGGTAAAGAATGGGGTAGTGCTAGTTCATTACCAGGCAATATAAATTCAAACGATAATGAAGGAGCTCAGTCCTTATCTGTTAATGGTAAATATTTGTTCTTTTCAGGTTGTAACCGAGAAGATGGAATAGGGCAGTGCGATATTTATTTTTCGCAAAAAGCAAATGGTGTTTGGACTAAACCTGTTGTGCTTTCAAAACCTTTGAATACAGAATATTGGGACTCGCACCCAAGTATTTCGGCAGATAGTAAAACATTCTATTTCTCTAGCGACCGCCCTGGTGGATATGGAGCACAAGATATTTGGTATTGCACCATTGATAATAAAGGTCAGTTTTCAGATCCCAAAAACATGGGTCCAATTATAAATACAAGTGGTTCAGAAATGTTCCCGTTTATTCATTCTGATAATAAAACACTTTACTTTACTTCGGATAAGCATATAGGTATGGGAGGGAATGACATTTTTGTATCTACTCTGGAAGATGGGAAATGGACAGAACCTAAAAACCTTGGATATCCTATAAATACATCTAAAGACGAAAACAGTTTAGTTGTAAATGCAAAAGGAACAACAGCTTATTTTTCATCAAATAGAGATGGTGGAATGGGTGGAATTGACCTATATAAATTTAATATTTATGATGAAATAAAACCTCAATCAATAACTTATTTAAAAGGAGTTATTAAAGATGAGGAAACAAAAAAACCTTTGCAAGCAATTTTCGAGCTTTACGATTTAGATAATAATAAATTGATAAAGAGATCATATAGCAGTAGCTCCACAGGGGAGTTTTTAATACTTGTTCCGGGTAATAAAAACTATATGATAAATGTAAATAAAGAAAACTATATTTTTTATTCTGATAATTTCTCGCTTAAAGATAACGAAGATGAGATTTTTTATAAAACAATTGAATTACAAAAAGTTAAAGAAGGTAAGAAGCTAGTTCTTAAGAATATTTTCTTTGAAACAAATTCATTTAAACTTAAAGATGAATCTAAACTTGAGTTAAAGAAATTGCAAGATTTTATGGTAAAATATCCTACAACAAAAATTGAAATAGAAGGATATACTGATAATGTAGGAAGCGATGCTGCAAATAAAACATTATCGGAAAATAGAGCAAAAGCAGTGATGAATTATTTAATTGAGAAGGGAATAAATAAGGATAGACTTAGCTCTGTTGGTTATGGCGAAAAAAATCCGATAGCTGATAATAATACCGAAAAAGGAAGGAAAACAAACAGAAGAACAGAATTTAAAATTATCTCTAAATAAAATGTCGTTTCCTTACAGTATATCAAAAAAGTTTTCTTTTTCTGATGAAAAATATCAGGGGTTAACAAAGCCGTATCTGCGAAAAGCAATAATTACAGTTTTTGCCGACGATGAGTTTGAAAAAGAGGAGGGAAATACAATAAGATATAAAAGCAAACACTCATTAGTGAATTTTAATTATCATTATGATATTATTTTTGATGAGGGAGAAGGAACAAATTTAAAGTTTATTATAAACCTTGTTAATTTGCTGCAAATAACTGTGCTTTTGTTGGTTATGATTGCGTTGTTGTCAAAATTTGGATTTAGAAATTATCTTATTTTTTCGGGAATATTCTTAGTGGTTTTTTATTTTATAAATCTTGTTTTCATTCAATCGCGAATAAGCCGAAAGGTAAACAAAGCCCTGAATATGCTCGGTTTTGATATAGAATCAGATTTTACACCTGAGCAAAAACAGTGGTTGGCAGACGAAACTAAATGTCCTGCCTGTGGTGGCGATATTTATGAAAATGATATTGTTTGTAAATCTTGCGGATTGAAAATTAAGCAAAACAGATTTACTAAACCATTGAACTTAAACCAAAATAAAGAACAAGGGGGAATAAAATATCACTACAAAGAAAAAAAAGACTAATTTTGGCAGATGAGAAAACTCTCGGCAAATTACATATTCGATGGAAAAGGCAAGTTCTTTAAAAACGGAATTTTACATTTAGATGATAATGGTAAAGTTCTGCAATTTATTGATACTAAAGGAGAACTGCAAGAAGAAAATCAACTTGAATATTATAATGGAATTATTACTCCGGGTTTTGTAAATGCTCATTGCCATTTAGAATTGTCGAGTTTAAAAGGAAAATTATCTCAGAAAAAAGGATTACCAAATTTTATAAATGAGATAATTACTTTAAAGCAGAACCTTCAAACATCAGATATAGAAAAAGCCGATAAATTAATGCAAAATAATGGAATTGTTGCTGTTGGCGATATTTCAAATTCCGATATAAGTTTTAAAACTAAGCAAAAAAGCAAAATAAAATATCATACTTTTATAGAGTTGATTGCACCCGATAATAACAAAGCTTACGAAGCTTTAGATTATGGTAAAACATTAAAAAACAAAGCCGACAATTTTAATTTAAAATCAAGTTTAGTTCCACACGCAACATATTCTGTATCGCAAAAAGTATTACAATTGATAACAGAAATTGCATACGACGAGAATTCAATTATCAGTTTTCATAATCAAGAGACCGAAAGTGAAAACCAATTGTTTTTAGAAGCAAAAGGCGAATTGTTGGAAACACTTAAAAATATCAACGAATATTATAAAAATTTTAAACCCACATATTTTAACTCATTACCATCAACAATGGTACATTTGCCAAAGTGCAACAAAACAATTTTGGTGCATAACACTTTCACAAACGCAAAAGATATTAAATGGGTGAAAGATTACACAGAGCATGCTTTTTGGTGTCTTTGCCCAAATGCAAACTTATATATAGAAGATAAATTGCCTGACATTAATTTGCTGAAAAACAGCGATATAAAAATATGTTTAGGAACTGATAGCTTTGCCTCTAATACAAATCTTTCTATTCTTGACGAGATGAAAACAATATCTAATAATTTTGAAATTGACTTATCAGATTTATTAAAATGGGCAACAATAAACGGAGCTGAAGCTCTTGATTTACATTTTAAAATTGGTAGTTTTGATGAGGGAAAAACACCGGGAGTTAATTTAATTGAAAATGTAGATCTAAAAAACTTAAAACTTAAAGAGGAAAGTTTTATTAGAGTTTTAGTGTAAGGAATCTATAAAACTAACGACTAAGAAATAAAAATATATGGCAAAAAGAGTCTTAATAACAGGAGCTTCGAGTGGAATAGGAAAAGAACTTGCAATTGTTTATGCTGCAAATTCCTATAACTTAATTTTGGTAGCACGAAGCAAAAATAAACTTGATGATTTAAAACAGGAACTTGAAAAAACTAACAAAGTTGAAATCACAAATATATCTTTAGATTTATCTAATCAAGATTCTGCCGAAGAATTGCTTGGTATTGTTAAAGAAAAGAAATTGCAAATTGATATTTTAATAAATAATGCCGGTTTTGGATTAAATGGAGAATTTACTGAAATTGATATTAATTCTCAAACTGAGATGATTAATTTGAATGTGGTAACACTCACAAAATTAAGTAATTATTTTGCAAAAGAAATGATAAAACAAAACTCCGGGCATATTGTTAATATTGCTTCTACAGCTGCCTTTCAGCCAATTTCGAATTTTGCAGTTTATGCTGCCACTAAAGCTTATGTTCTTAGTTTCTCAGAAGCAATTGCTATTGAACTAAAGAAGAAAAACGTAAATGTAACAGCCATTTGCCCTGGAGCAACAGAATCTAATTTTATGGATAATGCCGGAGTGAAGAAAATTATTTTACTTTCTGTAGCAAATTCTAAACAAGTTGCAAACTATATTTTTAAATCAGTTAAAAATAAGAAAGTTGTTGCAGTTCATGGTTTCTTTAATAAAATAATTATTTTTTCATTAAGATTTACACCACGTAGTTTGGTAAGAAAAATTGCAGGTAGTTTTTTTGATAATTAGTTTAAATTATAATGTCCTTTTGTCACTAAACACAAATCAATTTAATAATTCTGACATATAAAAACAAATGGCACAAAATCTGTTAAAGAGAAGCCATAAAATTATTAACTTTAAAATAATAAAATATGTCAGAATTAAAGATTAAACCACTTGGAACAAGAGTTTTGGTAGAGCAAATAGAAGCTGAAGCTAAAACTGCATCAGGTCTTATAATTCCTGATTCTGCAAAAGAAAAACCACTACAAGCCAAAGTAATTGCTATTGGTAACGATGTTGATCAGATAAAACTAGGCGATACTGTAATCTACGGTAAATTTATTGGAACAGAATTAAATTTTGAAGGAAAAGACTATTTAATGCTAGAACAATCTGAAATTTTGGCAGTAATATAGTTTAGTTGAAAGTGAAAAGTTCATAAAGTAAAAAGTTAAATATAAACTAATTAAAAATTAAATAAAATGGCAAAGGAAATTAAATTTGACATTGAAGCAAGAGACTTGTTAAAAAAAGGCGTAGATGAATTAGCAAACGCAGTAAAAGTAACTCTTGGACCAAAAGGTAGAAATGTAGTAATCGACCGCCAATTTGGTGCTCCACAAATTACAAAAGATGGTGTAACTGTTGCAAAAGAAATTGAACTTTCTGATGCTTATGCAAACCTTGGTGCACAAATGGTAAAAGAAGTAGCATCAAAAACTAACGATGATGCAGGTGATGGAACAACAACAGCTACTGTTTTGGCTCAATCGATTGTTAGTGTTGGTTTAAAAAATGTTACTGCAGGAGCAAATCCAATGGATTTAAAACGTGGTATCGATAAAGCTGTTTATACAGTTAAAAAGAGCATTGCTGACCAGTCTAAAGTTGTTGGAGACGATAACAAAAAGATTGAGCAAATTGCAACTGTTTCTTCAAACGGAGATAAAACAATTGGTGCTTTAATTGCTGAGGCAATGGCAAAAGTTAAAAACGACGGGGTAATTACTGTTGAAGAAGCAAAAGGAACAGATACAACTGTTGAAGTTGTTGAAGGTATGCAGTTTGATAGAGGTTATATCTCTCCATATTTTATTACTGATACAGAAAAAATGAATTCGGTAATGGAAAATCCTTATATCTTACTTACTGACAAGAAGATATCTACAATGAAAGATTTAATGCCAATACTTGAGCCGGTAGCACAATCTGGACGACCATTGGTAATTATTGCTGAAGATGTTGATGGAGAAGCATTAGCAACATTAGTTGTTAACCGTTTACGTGGTCAGTTAAAAGTTGCTGCTGTAAAAGCTCCGGGTTTTGGTGATAGAAGAAAAGAGATATTAGAAGATTTAGCTATCTTAACAAATGGTACAGTAATTTCTGAAGAAAAAGGATTAACTTTTGATGCTGCTACACTTGATATGTGTGGTGAAGCAGAAAAAATTGTTATTGATAAAGAAAATACAACTGTTGTTAATGGTGTTGGAGCAAAAGAAAATATTGAAGCAAGAGTTTCTCAAATTCGTGCTGCTATCGAGGTAACAACATCAGATTACGATAAAGAAAAACTTCAAGAACGTTTGGCTAAACTTGCTGGAGGTGTTGCTGTACTTTATGTTGGTGCTGCATCAGAAGTTGAAATGAAAGAGAAAAAAGATCGTGTAGAAGATGCTCTTAGCGCAACTCGTGCTGCTGTTGAAGAAGGAATTATTCCTGGTGGTGGTGTTGCTTTAATTAGAGCAATTGAAACTTTAGATGGTCTTGAAGGTGAAAACGAAGACGAAACAACAGGAATAAATATTGTTCGTAGAGCAATAGAAGAGCCAATGCGTCAAATTGTTGAAAATGCAGGTCTTGAAGGTTCTGTTATTGTTCAAAAAGTGAAAGAAGGAAAAGGAGATTTTGGTTATAATGCTCGTGCAAATAAATATGAGAATTTACTTGAAGCCGGTGTTATTGATCCAGCAAAAGTAACTCGTGTTGCTCTTGAGAATGCTGCTTCGATTGCAGGTATGTTCTTAACAACAGAGTGTGTTATTGTTGAAGAAAAATCTGATGCACCAGAAATGCCACCAATGGGCGGCGGTGGAATGCCAGGAATGGGTGGAATGCCAGGAATGATGTAAAAACAAAGTTAAAAGTTCATAAAGTATTTACTTTCAACTTTATAAACTTGATAAACTTTTAACTGTTATGAGAAATATAAATTCACATAAAGAACTTACTGAAGCTTTAAAAAGTACAGAAAAAGCTTATTGCCTTTTATACAAAAAAGGTTCTGAACTTAGCGATTGTGCTTATGAAGCTATTAGTAATGGTCTGATTGAAAATGTAGAGGTTCTTGTTGCTGATGTTAATACAGTTCGCGATATTCATCCGGAATATGCTGTTACATCTGTGCCAACACTTTTATCGTTTGAGAAAGGTGAATTTAAAAACCTTACAAAAGGTTGCAACGGAGCAGATTATTACAAATCGCTTTTTACCGAAAGTATTTACACAGCAAGTACAAACGATGAGGAAAAACCTCAAAAACGTGTAACTGTTTACAGTACGCCAACTTGTACTTACTGCACTCAAATTAAAAAATACTTAGATGAAAAAGGAGTAAGATATCGTGATATTGATGTTTCAAAAGACCAAAAAGCAGCCGAAGAAATGGTGAAACGCAGCGGGCAGCAAGGCGTTCCGCAAACAGATATCAATGGACAAATTGTTATAGGTTTTGATAGAATTAAAATTAATAAATTACTTAATCTAGAGTAAAAATTTAAAATAACTGTCATTCTAAACGTAGTGAAGAATCCCTATAATAAAACGGATTTTTCGTTTCACTCAGAATGACATAAAAATTGAAAGAAATGAAAGAATTACAGCCATTAAATGATAATGTTCTTTTAGAAATTGTTGAAGAAAAAGAACAAAAAACTGTATCGGGAATTATTATACCAGACAGTGCACAAGAAAAACCAGAATATGCAAAAGTTGTTGCATTAGGAAACATTGAAAATCCTGGAGTATCAGTTGGAGATACTGTTTTCTACAAGAAATTTTCTGGAACAGAAGTAGATTTTGAAGGAAAGAAATATCTTTTCTTACCTTATGCAGATTTACTTGCAAAAATTATGGAAACGGAAGCTATTTAAGAGTTAGCTTTTTAAAGTATTAAACCTGGTAGGTCATTAGATCTATCAGGTTTTTTTATTTTATGTTAAGCAACATTAATTTTGTATTTATCACAGACAACTATTTGTTAATCTAAATTGTCATACAGTTATAACAAATAAAATTATAACTATGAAATTTAGAATATTACTTTTTATCGGAATAATTATTTTTAATTATTCAAATGCTCAAACTTGTGAAAATGTTGGTGATGGACTAACGGAGTCAATCGGAAGTTTAATTGTAAATGATGGAAAATTATTTGGGTATAGATATAACCAATCAGATACAACTGAAACAATTTGTGTATGGGATGGTAGTGTTTGGAATGAATATACTTCAGCTGCGATTTATATTAAAAACATTGTTGTAAACAAAGACACTTTGTTTGCTTCTACAAATGAAGCGATATATTTTTGGAATAATAACTTATGGGAAGAATATTATTCTTTTGATTCTTTGGATATAGAATTTTGTTATTCAAAGAAACTATTTGTTTTTAAAAATGATTTATATATATTATTTATTTGTCAAGAACCTAATTATAGTTTTTATAAGCTAACAAGTGATTCTTTGTACTTAAAATTTAAAACTGATGGTGGAGATATAGCTGATGTATATGAATATAATGATAAATTGTACTTAACAGGATGCTTTCTAGAGCTTTATAATTACAATAACGGGGTTTATACAGGTACAAGTATTTATTCTCCTCATTTTGCATATTACGATGGAGAAAATCTGTTTTCTGCAAACGGAGGTTTATCAGCAGAGAGTTATGGATTAACATTAACAGAGTATAACGGTTTAATTTATATTGGTAAAACAATTTATGGTTCTGCAGATACTAATATTAGATATTTACAAACTTGGAATGGCACAATGATTTTACCTGCTACATATCGACCAAATGAAAGTATTACAAGTTTAAAAACAATAGATAATAAAATGTATGCCCATGGTTCTTTTACAAAAATAGGGGAAACTGAATTAAATCATTTTGGAGTTTGGGACGGAATTAGTTGGAGTGATTTAGGTTTAAATATTATTTCCGGAGAAATTGGTGATATAATTAAATATGATGGGAAATTATATATAACAGGAAGTTTTGAAATTTTAGAAGGAAATGATACAATTAGAAATATTGCTGTGATTAATGAAAATGATTTTGTTGAAGATTTAGATTTTTCCAATAATATTAGCGTGTATCCAAATCCAGTTATAGATTATATAAAAATATCATTTTCTGAAAATGTAAAACAATTTAAATTTGAACTATTCGATTTACAAGGGCGTTTATTGCTAACAAAAGAAAATGAAGATTTTGTAGATATGAAATCTTTTGGGAAAGGAATTTATTTGTATTCTATTACAATAGATAATAGAACTAAAATAGGAAAATTGGTTAAAAATTAGTTATCTATATTCTGTAAATTCTTTATAAAGAAAAACCTCCAAGGTTTTCGAAACCTTGGAGGTTTAAACATTATTCCTTAATCAAATCCTTATAAATCTTATACCTCACAAAAATATCTTTAACATAATTATATGGCTCACGTCCACGTACATAACCATATTTTACTCCTTTTTGATTGTAATACTTTTGTTTAGAGAGCTTTAATATAAATTCATCAACAGCTTTATCCCATTTTAGATTATCTTTACTATATTTTTTTGCCAAAAATTGGGCATCTCTAACATGGTAATAACCACAATTATAAGAGGCAAGGGTGAATTTAATTCTTTGTAAGGAATCAGGAATATCTTCCCATCTTTTCCATATATTTTTTAAGTATTTAGTTCCAGCTCTCAAATTATGTTCAGGATTATGCACATTCCCTACACCTAGCTCTTTAGCTGTTCTTGGCATAATTTGCATTAGCCCACCTGCTCCTGCCCAAGATTTACCATTATTCTTAAACCTTGATTCTTGGTATACTTGTGATGATAATAATAACCAGTCCCAATCAATCTTTTTAGCATACTTTTTTATTAAATCATCATATTGAGATATCTTGCCTGTCTCTTTGCTGAAAAACTCGTTTCCAACTCTTTTAGCATACTGGCGCTCATTTTTAAAATATTTATTATAAGTTATATTATAGTTTTTTGTCCCAACAACGTTTTCAATTTCATTATTTAACCTTGATAATAGTTTAGTTGAGGATTTTCGAACAACCCAAGCTAAATTTTGCGATAAACTAACATCGGTATTTATGTCAATATTAGGATAATACAAACTAGAAACCTTTGCAATATTATCATCAGAAATTGTGTATTTAATTTTTCCTTGAGATACTAAATTAATTAAATCATCGGTGCTTAATTCTCCGGAAACGGTGTCTATAATAATCTCAGAGCCTATTTCATCTGATAGGTGTACTAATCGCTCAAAATATGAACTGTTTTTTCTTACACTAATTTTTTTATTTGCTAATTTGGTTACATCGGTAATAAGCTGTTTTTGTATTTGCTCTTTAGTTAACTTTCTCCAGTTATCGGGTTTCTTCTGTACCAATACTTGATGAATATTCATATATGGTTTTGTGAAACTTACTTGCTTTTTTCTTTTTTCGGTTATTGTCATTCCGTAGGCAATTATATCGCCTTTGCCAGAGTTTAAAAGCTCAAACATCTCATCAATATTATGGGCAACAACAATTTCTAGTTCTATTCCAACTTTCTTTGTGAGTTTGTTTAATAAATCATATTCAAAACCCATTGGAGTTCCTTTGTAAATGAAATAACTCGTAGGACTATAGACAGTTATTGCTTTTAAAGTATCTCGTTTTATTATATCATCTAAATCGAAATTAATTATTTGCTTATCTTCATCATTAATAGTGATACTATCTTTATCTAGTTTTATATTATTAGTTTTAGTATCGTTGTTCCCACAAGATGTAAGTAATAATAGCAAAAAAAGGAATAATTGTTTTGTTATTTTGTAAGAAATCATATCCAAAAATAAGCTATATTTATTAAAATATCAACATAAAATGTATCTTTGATCATTAATATCAGATAGAATGCAAACATTAACAAAGAATAAACAATACTATAAATTCTGTTTTTATGGGTTCTTAAAAAACCTACGATTTTTTGATGCATTCTTTATTTTATATTTGGTAGATAAGGGATTGCCATATACCCAAATTGGTTTACTTTACGCTGTTAGAGAAATTATTGTAAATGTTTTTGAGATTCCATCAGGTATTATTGCAGATACTTATGGAAGAAAATCATCATTAGTTTTTTCGTTTTTAATATCAATAGCTTCGTTCACAGTATTTTATTTTTCAAGTAATTTTTGGTTATTTCTTTTAGCTTTTTCTTTATATGGCATTGCAGATGCATTTCGTTCTGGCACTCATAAAGGTATGATAATGCATTATTTAAAACTTAATAATTGGCAAAATCAAAAAATAAACTATTATGGGCATACTCGTTCGTGTTCGCAAAAGGGTTCTGCAATTTCATCTTTAGTAGCAGGAGTAATTGTTTTTTATACAGGCAGCATTAGTAATATTTTTCTTTATTCTATTTTCCCGTATTTGATTAACTTTCTTTTGATATTATCCTATCCTAAAGAATTAAACCATTCCTCAGAAAATACTAAACAAAACAGAGGTTTTCTTATAACATTCAAATCTTTTTTTGCTACAATAAAACAAGCAAAAGTTCTTAAAATTATTAATACATCGGCACTTCATTCGGCATATATAAAATCTGTAAAAGATTATATTCAACCTATAATGA
>Ga0256827_10000768_pt1 | contig 20213 bp, 14 predicted proteins | sample CV84metaG_FD_185977 | JGI IMG/M metagenome (GOLD analysis project Ga0256827, IMG submission 185977) | Hydrothermal vent microbial communities from East Pacific Rise, Pacific Ocean - CV84 | ecosystem: Environmental > Aquatic > Marine > Hydrothermal vents | place: Pacific Ocean: East Pacific Rise... | reverse complement strand
CAATCTCCAGCTTTTCTTCGAGAATGTAGCCTGACAGACGGATCACCTCCATTCGGTCCAGTAACGGGGCCGGGATGGTATCCATCTGATTGGCGGTGGCGATGAACATCACGTTTGACAGGTCAAAGGGGACATCCAGGTAGTGATCACGGAAACTCCCGTTTTGCTCGGGATCAAGAACTTCCAGCAGGGCCGAAGCCGGGTCTCCCTGAAAGGAAGCACCAATCTTGTCAATTTCATCCAGCATCAACACCGGATTGGCGGTTCCGGCACTCTTCATCGCCTGAATTGCTTTCCCCGGCATCGCGCCGATATAGGTACGGCGGTGCCCTTTGATCTCGGCTTCATCGCGCATTCCACCAACTGAGAAACGGTAGAATTTCCGTTTTAAGGTGTCGGCAATGCTTTTGCCAATGGAGGTTTTTCCCACTCCGGGAGGGCCGACCAGACAGAGGATCGAGCCGGAGATATCCCCTTTCATTTTACCGACAGCAATAAATTCCAGAATCCGCTCCTTGACATCATCCAGCCCATAATGATCTCGATCCAGAACCCGGCGGGCCCGCTTCAGATCGTAGCTGTCTTTGCTGAATTTCCCCCAAGGGAGAATCGTCAACCAGTCAAGATAGTTGCGGCTGACGTTGTATTCCGGAGATGAAGGTTCAATCAACTGGAGCTTTTCGATCTCCTCGTCAACCGCTTTTTGCGCCTCTTCATTCAGGGTCAGTTTTTTTAAGCGATTCTGGTACTTTTCAATTTCAGAGACTTTCCCCTCTTTTTCCAGTCCCAGTTCTTTTTTGATTGCTTTAAATTGTTCACGGAGGAAGAAATCCCGCTGTTGTGCCGAGATCTTGTTTTCGACCTGCTGAGAAATTTTATTTTGCAGCCGTGAAACTTCCAGCTCCTTTTTTAACAGTACCAGAACCTTGTCAATCCTCCGATTAATATCAAAGGTTTCAAGGATTTCCTGGAGTTCAAACCCATCGGCATTGGTCAGATTGGCAGCAAAATCGGTTAGTCGAGCCGGGTCATCCATGCTGGTCCGCCCCAGAAACAGTTTGATCTCCTCCGAATAGAGGGGGTTAATCTGCACCAGCTCTTTCAGGGTGGAAATGATGGCCATAGAGTAGGCTTTCAGCTCCGGACTTTCACTCTGGACGGCACTTAAAAAATAGGTGACATCAGTATAGATGATCCCGTCAGCCTCACTCACTTCATCAATACTGAACCGTTCCAGGCTGTTGACCAGAACGTGGGCGCTGTCCTCTTCGGTATGGATCAACTTAAGAATCTTTGCCGCAACGCCAACCCGTTGCAAGTTATTGGTTGAGTCGTCTTCATCCAGTTCCTGAACCATCACCAGACCAATGGCTTGCGAATCACTCTCCATTGCCTGTTTGATGGTATTGACCCGGGCTTTTCCGTTGACGGTCAGGGGAATGATAACGCCGGGAAAAGCCGGGCGTGGTCGTAGTGGAATGATCGGCAATTTTGATGGCAGCATGTCTCGTGCCAGAACCAGCCCATCATCGGGAATTGCCTGAACTTCGGCATCGGTTTCAACTTCTATTTCATATTCAATCGATTCATCGTGATCTTCAAAATTGTCGTGCATTAATCTTCTCCGCTATTTATAACGCCGAATCTTGTGATTCGGCTCTCCCCCGGTATTATTCTTCAGGGAAGATAATAACATCGGAGTTGGAATGTCAATAACCCTGTTTGGTAAAAAAAGGTAGAGGTTTTATTTTCCAATCTTCCTCTTTACGGGTGGGTGTGGAATAATCGGCTATAATTTATAAAAATGAAAGGTCGACTATGTCAAAACAACCTGAACGGGTCTATTTAATTGATGGCTCATCCTATATTTATCGTGCTTATTTTGCTATTCGCCACCTCTCCAATTCGAAGGGTGAGTCAACCAATGCGATTTATGGGTTCACAAAAATGTTACTCACTCTGCTGCGTGAGGAGCAACCTGATCGGGTAGCAGTTATTTTTGATGCCAAGGGGCCGACGTTTCGGAAGAAACTTTACCCCGATTATAAGGCCAATCGTTCGGCAATGCCCGAAGATCTGGTGCCGCAGATTCCTCTGATTAAAGATGTGGTGCGGGCATTCAATCTTCCGGCGCTGGAACTGTCCGGTTATGAAGCGGATGATATTATTGCCACTCTGGCAAAACGGTATGCCGAGCAGGGTCTGGATATTACGGTGGTGACCGGTGACAAAGACCTGATGCAAATTGTTGGTGAGAGGGTCCGGTTGCTTGACACGATGAAGAAAAAAATTTCTGGACGGGATGAAGTGATTGAACGTTTTGGTGTCCCCCCTGAGCAGGTTCTGGAAATCCTGGGGCTGGCAGGTGACAGTTCGGATAATATCCCCGGGGTGCCGGGAATTGGTGAAAAAACTGCCAGCAGCTTGATTCAGGAGTTTGGCACCATCGAAAATCTGCTCGCCAATATTGATCGGGTTAAAGGGAAGAAACGGCAGGAGAATCTGCGGGAATTTGCCGATCAGGCCCGTTTGTCACGGCAACTGGCCGATCTGATTTATGATCTTGAGATTGATGTTGCTTTGGATGATTTGTTGTTGGTTGAGCCCGACCGGGAAACATTGGAAGTCTTATTCAAAAAACTTGAATTTTCTAAATTAGCTCAGGAATTTTCCGCGGAGAAACCACAAACAGCAGAGAATGGTGACTATCAGGCAGTTCTGAGCGTTGCTGAACTGGATGGGATGATTGAGCAGTTACGTACTGCTGGACGGTTTGCTGTTGATACAGAGACAACCAGTCTGGTTGCGGTACAGGCTGAACTGGTCGGCCTCTCCTTTGCGATTCGTCCCGATCATGGCTGGTATGTGCCGGTTGGACACCGTTATCTCGGGGTTCCAGAGCAATTGGATCAACAGCTGGTACTGGAAAAACTTCGTCCGTTGCTGGAAAGTGACAGCTTGCAGAAGATAGGTCAGAATATCAAGTATGATGCTCTGGTGTTGCGTAATGCCGGTATTGAGTTGCAGGGGATCGATGTCGATACGATGATTCTCTCATATATTATCGATCCTCAGTTAAAATCCCACGGTTTGGATGCTCTGGCACTGGAACACTTAAACCATCAGATGATCCCTTACTCTGAGATGACCGGGCGGGGTAAGAAGCAAATCTGTTTCAGTGAGGTTGAAGTTGAAAAAGCAACCCGTTACGCTGCCGAAGATGCCGATATTACCTGGCAGTTAGCCGAAAAAATGTTGCCCAGGCTGACTTCGGAAGAGGGGATGAAACTGTTTCGTGAGGTTGAAATGCCGCTGGTAGATGTTCTGACCCGGATCGAGTGGCGGGGGATTCGTATCGATGCTGACTTCCTTGGTAGCCTGTCTGGACAGATGGGGACAAAACTGGAGAAACTTGAAGGGGAAATCCGCAAATTGGCGGGAGGGGCATTCAATATTAATTCACCTAAGCAGCTTGGCGAAGTTTTATTTGAAAAATTAGGGCTGGCTAGAGGGAAAAAAACCAAGACCGGTTGGTCAACCAATGTTGAGGTTTTAAACAGTTTAGCCGGTGACCACGATATTGCCGCAAGAATTTTAGAGTATCGCTCGGTCAGCAAACTGAAAAGTACCTATACTGATGCATTGCCGAAGTTGATTAATCCGGCAACCGGAAGGCTGCATACCTCCTTTAATCAGGCGGTGACCGCGACCGGACGACTCTCTTCCAGTGATCCGAATTTACAGAATATCCCGATTCGGACTGCCGAAGGGCGACGGATTCGTGAGGCATTTATTCCGGCAGCTGGTTGGGTATTACTCTCTGCTGACTATTCACAGATTGAATTACGGGTGATGGCCTATATGGCCAACGTGGTGGCGTTGAAAGAGAGTTTTGTCGCCGGGGAGGATATCCATCGGAGGACTGCCAGTGAGATTTTTAATGTTTTCCCCGAAATGGTCACTGATGATATGCGCCGGCAGGCTAAAACGATCAACTTCGGGGTTCTCTACGGGATGGGAGCTTTCAGTCTGGCCAAGGATCTGGGCATCAGTCGTACCGAAGCACAGCAGTTTATTGATCACTACTTTGAACGTTATCCGGCGATCCGTACCTATATGGATGAGAAACGAGCCGAGGCCCATGAGTATCACTACGTCACAACACTGCTTGGTCGCCATTGTGCCATCCCTGAAATTGCCAGTAAAAATGGTGCTGTTCGCAGCTATGCTGAGCGAAATGCGATCAACTATCCCATTCAGGGGAGTGCTGCTGATATTATCAAGGTGGCAATGGTCAATATTGATCGGCGCCTTGCTACGGAGAAACTGGCAGCAAGAATGTTGTTGCAGGTTCATGATGAACTGGTATTTGAAGTCCCGAGAACCGAGCTGGATCAGGTCCGTGAGCTGGTTAGAGTCGAAATGGAAACGGCCGTTGCCCTTGATCTTCCGTTGAAAGTAGATATCGGAGTCGGGGACAACTGGGCCGAAGCACATTAAAATTGAAGGATAATCCATGAATTTTACCCGTTTTAAGCGCAGTGATGCTTGTCCTGAATTAGCTGAACTCCCTCCGCTGGGGGTGGATGCCGCCGCATTAGAGGCCGATTTTCGTCACTACTATATGAATAGTCTGGGGCGCGATCGGAGCTGTCGTTTGACCCACTATGCCTATGAGGCATTGGCACTGGTGATTCGTGACCGGCTGATGGAGCGGTGGAAGAAGACTCGCTATGCCTATGAAGAGAGGGGCTGCAAACGAACTCACTATTTATCTCTCGAATTTCTCATGGGCCGAACCCTCGGGAATGCAGTTCTCAACCTTGGTCTTGGTTCTGAACTGACCAAAGCTTTATCGGATGTGTGCCTGGAGCTGGAAGAACTGGCTGATATTGAGCCCGATGCCGGTTTGGGGAATGGTGGTTTAGGGCGTCTGGCTGCCTGTTTCCTGGATAGTTGCGCAACTTTACAGCTTCCGGTACAGGGTTATGGTATCCGCTATGAATATGGGATGTTCCGGCAGCATATTGTTGACGGTTATCAGGTGGAAGAGCCGGATCACTGGCTGGGGACAGAAAACTGCTGGGAGATTAAACGGCCTGAGTATCGTCAGCGGATAAAATTCGGGGGGCACAGTGAAACATCTATCGATGTGACCGGCCGTCTACGGGTCCGTTGGGTCAATACCCGGGATGTCATCGCGACCCCTTATGACGTCCCGATCCCCGGATATCGAAACGGAACTGTCAATACGCTGCGACTGTGGAAGGCCGAAGCGACGGAAGAGTTTGATCTGGAAGAATTCAACAGCGGTGATTATACCGGGTCGGTGGCAAATAAGAATGATGCAGAAAAAATCACCATGGTTCTTTACCCTAATGACAGCAGTGAAAATGGCAAGGAGCTACGGCTACAGCAGCAGTATTTTCTTGCTTCAGCCAGCTTGCAGGATGTTCTGAACCGCTGGATTATCACCGAACAGGCCGACTTAAGCCAATTTGCCGAAAAAAACTGTTTTCAACTCAACGATACCCATCCCAGTTGTGCGGTTGCTGAATTGATGCGACTGCTGATGGATGAGCAGGGTTTAGGCTGGGATCAGGCCTGGGAGATCACCCGGGCAACGATGGCTTATACCAATCACACTCTGTTGCCGGAGGCGTTGGAAAAATGGCCGGTACGGATGTTTCAGCAGTTGTTGCCGCGTCTGCTGGAAATTATTTATGAGATCAACGCCCGTTTTCTCCGGCAGGTGGCGGAGCGCTGGCCCGGGGACAGCAATCGACAGCAGCGGATGTCGCTGATCGAGGAGGGGGATGAACCTCAGGTGCGAATGGCTTATCTGGCAATTGTTGGTAGTTTTTCGGTCAATGGGGTGGCAGAGCTGCATTCGCAACTCTTGCAGGAGGGGCTGTTCCATGATTTTTACGGACTCTGGCCGGAAAAATTTAACAATAAAACCAACGGTGTCACGCAGAGACGCTGGCTGGCTTATGCAAATCCGGAGCTGAGTGATTTGATCAGCTCAAAAATCGGTCGCAGTTGGGTCACCGATCTGGGTGAATTGAATCGTCTGAAACCTGCAGTGGCAGATCCCGATTTCTGTCGGCAGTGGCAGCAGGTGAAGCGTCATAATAAGCAACGGCTGGTGGATCTGGTCAAGAGAGATTGTGGCGTGCAGTTTGATCCTGATGCTTTGTTTGATGTTCAGGTGAAGAGGATTCATGAGTATAAGCGGCAGCTGCTGAATATTCTGCATGTTATCCATCTGTATGACCGGATTAAGCGGGGTGATACTGCCGGGTGGACCTCCCGCTGTGTCCTGTTCGGGGGGAAGGCCGCTCCGGGGTATGCGATGGCCAAGCGGATTATCAAGTTGATCAATAATGTTGCAACTCTGGTCAATAACGATCCGTCGATTGGCGGATTGTTGAAGGTTGCTTTTGTTCCCAACTTCCGAGTTTCAGCGATGGAGGTGATCTGTGCCGGGGCAGATTTGTCGGAACAAATTTCTACCGCCGGCAAAGAAGCATCCGGAACCGGAAATATGAAGTTCATGCTGAATGGGGCGTTGACGATCGGGACTCTGGATGGTGCAAATATTGAGATCCGCGAAGAAGTTGGTGCAGAGAACTTTTTCCTGTTTGGTTTAACGGCGGAAGAGGCGGAAGAACAACGGAAAAATTATGATCCCCGGTCGATCATTGCTGAAAACGATGATTTGAGACGGGTGATGCAGTTATTGAAGAGTGGACACTTTAACCAGTTTGAACCCGGTATCTTCGACCCGCTTATTCAAGCGATAGAAAATCCGGCTGATCCATGGCTGGTTGCGGCCGATTTTTGTAGCTATGTTGAGGCACAAAAGGAGGTGGCAACACTCTATCAGGATCGGCAGCAGTGGGTTCGCATCAGTCTTCTCAATACTGCTTGTGCGGGGAAGTTTTCTGCCGATCGGACCATTCAGGAATATAACGAGAGTATTTGGAAGTTACCGCCGGTCCCGGCTTTTCAAGTTGATCAGAATAATCAGGATGGCACTGGAGAGAAGTTTTGAAATGGTAGTTGATAAAACTATCTCTGCCATCGGGCAGATAAATAACAGCCCACTGCTGTTTGTGAATACAGGAGTGGGCTGCTGGTGCAAACTGGGTCAATACCGTAATTTATGCTTTGTCCCAGGCTAAGTCCGGGGTGATCAATTCCACTTCCTTCCGCTGTGCCTCGCGGAGAGCTTGTTCACTGAATTCGACATAGGTCCAGTGGCTTGGATTGTCCTTAATTTTTTGGACCATTTTTGCATTCAGATCGTGCCCGCTTTTATAGGCTTTAATGTGGCCAAGAAGAGACACACCTAAGAGGCTGAAATCACCGACAGCATCGAGAATTTTGTGCCGGACAAACTCATCCGGGTAGCGCAACCCTTCTGGGTTCATGACGCCGTTTTTATCGATCACTACCGCATTTTCAAGGGAGCCTCCACGTGCCAATCCCATCGATTTGAGCTGTTCAACTTCGTGGAGAAAGCCGAACGTTCTCGCTGAGGCAATCTCCTTGCAAAAACTTTCGGGCGATAACTTTACACTGTATTTCTGTACTGCTATGGTCGGATGGTCAAAAGCGATATCAAATGAAATGCGGAAAAAGCGAGAAGGGATAATGCGGATCCGTTTTTCTCCTTCAATAATCTCCAATGGTTTCTGGATGCTGATAAATTTGCGATTTCGGGTGAGCTTTTTCACTTCAGCCCGTTGAATTTCACGGATAAAGTAAGCGGCACTCCCATCAAGAATCGGAACTTCCGGACCATCAATATCAATATGCAGGTTATCAATTCCAAATGCAGCCAGAGCGGACATGAAGTGTTCAATTGTTGAGACGGTGACCCCCTGGTGGCCGATAACGGTTGCCATCCGGGTATCAACAACATTTTCCGGGCATACCTTGATATCGACAGTTTGTTTCTGGTCAGTCCGATGGAAGATAATTCCGGTATTTGCAATCGCCGGGCGCATTCTGAGGTTGATGCGCTGGCCGCTGTGAAGTCCTATCCCGGAGATTGTCGTTGCTTTTTTTATTGTTCGCTGCAGAATCATTTATAGTTTTTCCAAATCAGAGAAGTTAAATAAGTCCCATCAAGAATGCAATATCAATGCCACTATTTGATCTTCTCTAACTATATGAAATTACATGTGTTCATTTTTGCTACTGGGATCTCATTCCCAATAGGTGTTGCAGAAAGGTATAAGGGTTGCTGTTTTTGTGTTGGAATTAACACAGTCTGTTTACATGCGGCCGGAGCGTAAGATAGCGATTGCTAGCCCCAGTCCGAGGACGCCCGCCACGGTGTAGCCTATCAATCCAAGGAGCGGAAACCCGAAGAGAACCGGCCCTTTGTCAATTTGCATAATGAGAGAGGAACCAATGATCAGGGCACCGATAACCATGCTGAAAGAGATTCGGTTGGTTGATTTGTCTAAGTCATTGATCAATCGTTCAAAACCACGGTGTTCCAGTTCAATTTTGAATTTATTGCGATTAATGCGATTGATAAACTCTTTAATGTCTCTCGGTAATGATTTTCCCAGTGCGTGGTAGGCCTGCAGAACCTGTGCGCTCTCTTTCGCCATATTGCCGGGTGAGTAGCGATCCTTCATAATTTGTTCGGCAAATGGTTTGATCTGTTCGACCATATTAAAGTCCGGGTCGAGTTGCTTGCCCAGTCCCTCCATAACAAATAAAGCTCGTGATAGTAACAGCAGGTTAGGTGGAAACTTAATCTGGTATACCGTCAGGATTTCAACGAAATCGATGAGTAATTTACCAACCTTCAGATCCTGCAGGAGGATATCGTAGTAATCATCAATAAATTCAGTGAGGTCACGTTTCAGGTCTCTTAGGTTTGATTCGTCATGGAGCTCACCGGAGTAAAGAAGTTGCATAATCAGGCGGTCTACATCGCGACGCAGCACACAAAGCAGCAGTTCTGTCAGGTGTAACTTCAGATCTTCATCGAGGCGACCGACCATCCCGAAATCAAAAATGCAGATCACATTATCCGGCAATACATGAATATTTCCCGGGTGAGGATCTGCATGAAAGAGGCCGTGGATAAAAACCTGTTTGAGAAAGTTGTCGGCTCCATTCCGGGCAATGATCTTCAGGTCTAGACCCGCTTTTTCCAATTCATCGTGCCGGGAAATTTTTATGCCCGAGACATACTCCAACGTCAGTACTGATTGACCCGTCTGCTCCCAGAAAACTTTGGGGATATGAATGGTTTCATCCTCTGCAAAATTGTTGGAAAACCGGTCTGTGGTTCGTCCCTCTCGTGAAAAGTCAAGCTCCCGTTGAATTGAGCGACGAAATTCTTTAACCAAACCGACCGGGTTGTACATCTCCCCGCCGGGAAGGTGTTTTTCAATCAGATAGGCCATCCCCATCATGATATCGGTGTCGGTTTCGATGACCGCCTCAATCTCGGGCCTGCGAACTTTACAGACGATCTGTTCGCCGCTTTTCAGGGTGCCACGATGGACCTGAGCAATACTTGCGGTTGCCAGGGGGGTCTCTTCAAACGTTGCAAATAACTCTTCAACCGGATAGCCTAGTTCCCGATGAATTTGTGCCATGATCTGATCAGTTGGTACGGCGGGAATATTATCCTGAAGTTTTTGCAGCTCTTGTAGAATATCGGCAGAGACAATATCTGAGCGGGTTGAGAGGAGCTGCCCCAGTTTGATGAAGGTTGGTCCTAGCTCTTCAAGGACCAACCTGAACCTGGCGGCCTGGGTCAGGCGCTCCAGTTCCCGAGAGGCTGTCCCCAGTGAGACAACCCGCTTCCCCAGCTCAAGGTAATAATCAATGTTGAGCTGTTCAATAATGTGTCCAAACCCATATTTTATAAGGGTTCCAATGACTTGTCGATACCGTTTAAGGGATCGGATGTTCCGGTTGATTCGGTTGAGTGGCAAAATACAGCTCCCGCCAAGTCGCTATTTTTCTGTGGTTTTTAGTTGTTTTTCCAGCTTTTCCACTTTTTTCTGCAGGGTCTCAAATTCTTCAGTGGTGACCATGCCGATTCTCTCGCAGGCTTTAACGACTTCATTGTGGGCCAATTCTTCAAGTTTCTGCTGATTTTCCTTTGCTGCCCCGCGGAGTTTCTCCAGAAGGGTTTTCCCTTCATCTTCGGTCAGATTCATCCGTTTTTTTAGATCGTCAATAAGTTCTTCCGCTTTTTTCTGGGTCAATGCCATCGCACCAATTCCAGTCAGCAAGGTTTTTTCAACAATTTCCAGCATCATCTGCCTCCTCTCAACAGAACTTCTAAAGTTTAAAAGCTACAAGTAATTATAACAGCTTCTGCAAGCAGTTCAAATCACAAAGAAAATGGTGGGAAGAGGCGGGGGGACAGAAATAGGCGTTGCTGGTAAATTCGATCGGGCTGCTGGTTGATCCTTCTATCGTATGGTTTTGGCATGTTACCAGTTGTTTTGCTGTAATTTACTCTAGAAACCATGACGGATCGGGAAGTTTGAGCTTGTTCCAGATCTCTTTAGTTAATCTGCGGGCCGATTTTGAATTCTCAACCTGACTGTAACAGAGGTTTCTGAGGTATTTATAGAGGTTCCCCAGATCTTTTTTATAATGATGGAGAATTTGTTCCAGTTGGTAGCGGTCATCTGGTAACTCAAATTCAGCTTTCCCGGCAGCGGAGCAGAACAGTAAAGTTTGTTCCAGCTCTTCTCCATAGCCGGCAATGATTTGACCCTGACTATCGGTTAATTCGAATTGTCCCAACAGGCTGTTTTTAACCGACAGTGGTGGGATAATTGAATAGTGACAAATCTGTGGGTGATCCAAAAAATAGAGGTATTGCTCCGGAAAATTCGGTAGTCCATGAGTCTGCAGTTGTTGAATTATCCTCTCCTTGAACCCTTTTCTCGGCACGTTTCCCGGGGGGGTGGTTTTCGCTATCTTTAAGTGGGTTGAAAGCTTGATTTTCGCAACGGCCGGACAGTTGAGAAGGTTTGCCAGAAACCGGTCAAGTTCTGCAACGTTATCCTCTCCTCTGAACTGTATAAGTTCGTTCAACAGCAACGGTTCCGGATACGGAATTGCTGGTGGTTGATCAGGGTCTGAAACTTTATCTTTTTCCGATCCTTTGAGGTGCTGATATTGGAGAATGCTGTAGAATAGCTGGTAGAGAGAACTTTGCCGGTAGATTTCCCATCCGGCGGGGTGTTGTTCCATCGCGTTCTTTTGGCCAGACCATTGCAATTCCGTTTCCAGCAGTTTGTAGAGGTCTGTCGGTAAGGCCAGAGTGAGCAGGAGCTGTTCTCTTAGTCGGTCTGAATCGGTAAGAGGAATGATCTCCCTGCTCTCTACGGTGGTTTTTAGCAGCAACGGTTCTTCCGTTGTTTTCCTGGCAGAGATCTTGAGCCGAAGGTTACTATTGTCCAGTTGTTGTAATTGTTGAATCCTGAAGTTTTTATACAATAAAGACCAGGCAGTACTATTTTGGGGATTGTTCAGTAACCCAAGCGGCAGCTCCAGAGAGAGTTGCTGCCCAGTTCGACAAAGCCCCAGCAGGTGGATCAGTTCCCAACTCCAGAAGGGTTGACCCGCTTTTATCTTCAAGCGGCGATTTGGCCATGAAAGCCTTAGCTTGGCACTGTACTCATGACGTTCGCTATGTTTAATTCCGTTGCAATTCAGCAACCGTCCGGAAATTGTTTGATTCGGGAGGATCCCCTGATCAAACAGAAATAAATTTCCTGAATAGAGCCGATATTCACCACAATCAGTAATGTCTGCGAGCAGTGCGGTGGCTGCTAGAAAAACCGGTGAATCAGAGAGAACAATTGAGGTCTGCCGATCTAATGGGAGTGCTTCAGGGTAGATCTCAATTGCTGCCGGAGGTCTGCTGTCGATTTTCTTCTGAAACCAGGAGTGCGTCAGCTTAAAAATGGACTGCACGGCCCGTTCGGGTACTTGATTCCACGAAAGTTGCCGTAACCGTAAGAGCAGGTGTTGGAAATATACGGCCGCTTCAAGCGGTAACTCCGCGAGCTTGATGGTTGTCTGGAGGAAGAGAGCTTCTCGGAGTGACTCCGGTAGGGTTGACAGTGCGATCTCAATCGTCTGTTCTAGCTTCTCAGGAAGAAGGGTTTCCGGCTCTTTTTTGAACCAGAGAATAGCAATAATCTGTAAAATCAACAGCCGGTTTGCTTCTGTCGCACACTTATCAGCGTCTTCTGTTGAGTACCCTTCAATTTCGGAGCGTTGCCCGCGGTAAGCTTTGATCATCGGGGGCAATGACTGTTGCAGGGTCACCTGGAAAAGATTGTTGAAATAGTAGGGGGAGAGATCAGTGGCCGGAACTGCACCCAGAACGGCAAGGAGTTTTAACTCGTCAAGAATTCCGGCAAGGAGATAGCGAAAAGTGTCCGGCTGACTCGGGCTGGAGAGGGGGAATGACCGCAGCTCTTTGACCTGGTCTCTGTCGTCGGTTTGCCAGATGCGGACTTGATCACTCTCCCAGGTGACAAAGTGATGCAACCCCAACGCCGTGGCACAGTGACGGCCCCGTTCAAGTTCTTCGTCCAGATTGTTGTCCGGTAGCAGCAGCACCCCCCCGGCCATCATACTTTGTCGATTGATCCAGAAGACCAGCGGTGGTTGTACCACCCCCTGTTCCGTATCGAGAGGGGGATAGGTATCAACCCGGCGAAACGGGGTGCGCCCGTGTTCGATGATTGCCTGCGTCCAGATTGCAAGTTGCCGGGAAAATTGTTGCAGATGTTGGTTCATCGGCTCTTTCAGGAGTCAAAGAGTGATTTATGCTTGTCTGTCGCCGCCGGGGTACGGTGAAAATGGTGAAAGCAGTTTTTGGTGACGACCCGGCCCCGCGGGGTGCGGTTTAGAAACCCCTGTTGGATCAGATATGGTTCAATTACCTCTTCAATGGTGTCCCGTTCTTCCCCGATTGCTGCAGCTAAAGTATCTAACCCTACCGGCCCCCCGGAAAATTTATCAATGATGGTCAGCAGGAGCAGGCAATCCATATGGTCAAAGCCCTGCTGATCAACTTCCAGACGTTTGAGGGAGTGATCTGCTAATTCACTGGTTATTTTGCCACTTCCCTCAATCTCAGCAAAATCCCGAACCCGGCGTAACAGGCGATTGACAATCCGTGGTGTTCCCCGACTGCGGCCGGCAATCTCTCTGGCTCCGGCATCATCAATCTGGATTCTTAAGATATCAGCGCTCCGCTTAACGATGGTGGTCAACTCCTCCCGGGAGTAAAATTCCAGCCGGCTGATGACCCCGAAACGGTCACGCAGTGGGGAGGAGAGAAGTCCGGCGCGGGTGGTTGCTCCGACCAGGGTAAAGTGGGGGATATCGAGCTTGATGGTGCGGGCAGACGGCCCCTGACCGATCATGATGTCGAGTTGATAATCTTCCATCGCCGGGTAGAGAATTTCTTCAACGACCGGAGAGAGACGATGGATTTCATCAATGAAGAGGACATCACCTTCCTCAAGATTGGTGAGAACCGCAGCCAGATCACCGGTTTTCTCGATGACGGGGCCGGAGGTACTTTTAATACTGACCCCCATCTCCTGGGCAATAATGTTGGCCAGGGTGGTTTTCCCCAGGCCGGGCGGACCGAAAAAGAGGACATGATCGAGGGCTTCCTGACGCTTACGGGCTGCATCAATAAACACTTTCAGATTTCGTTTGGCTTTACTTTGCCCCACATACTCCTGCAGTGATTTCGGTCGGAGGCCCGCTTCGTAATTGGTCTCTTCCGGCTGACCATCGGCAGCAATTATCCGTTCGCTCATCTGTGACTCCAGTTATTTCAAGAGAATCTGCAATGCTGCTTTTAAGATCTGTTCCAGAGGTGCATCCGGCGGGAGCGATAGCTGCGTCAGCGCACGTCTTGCGAGACTCTCCTTATATCCCAGGTTGACCAGAGCCGATAATGCATCCTGTCGGGAATCCTCGTGGATTGTCCCCTTTACCTCTGCTGATGAGGTAATCGCAGCCGACAGGGCATAGGCTGTCGCCTTATCCTGCAGCTCAAGAATCAGTCTCTCAGCGCTTTTTTTGCCGATGCCGGGGATTGAGACCAGCCGGGGGATATCCCCCTCGCTCAGTGCCAGCGCCAGCTCCTGACTGGGAATATGGGAGAGGGTCGTAATCGCGAGTTTGGGTCCAACTCCGGAAACCGAAATCAGCAGGCCGAACAGATCCTTTTCGGTGGCGGTGGCAAAGCCGAACAGGTTGATCGCGTCCTCTTTGACGTGGGTATAGACCTGCAGTTGAACCTTTCCCTGTTCCGGCAGAGCATAGAAGGTTGAGAGGGGAATCTGTAATCTGTAGCCCACTCCGGCAACATCAAGAATGATCTGTTCCGGGGTACGAGCGGCCAGTTGTCCGGTTAGGAGGGCAATCATCGTTATTTTCCCCGTAGTTTTTTCGTAGTTGGTGCAATCATATTGCTCAGATGGTGACTATGGGCATGGCAGATGGCGACCGCGAGGGCATCAGCTGCATCTTCCTGGGCGATTTCGGGTAATTTCAACAGCACTTTTGTCATTTGCTGGACCTGACTTTTTCCGGCCCGGCCATAGCCGACAACGGCACTTTTCACCTGGAGAGCCGAGTACTCGGCAACCGGTAGCCCGGCATTGATCCCGGCCAACAGGGCAATCCCCCGGGCATGTCCCAGTTTCAGGGCTGATGCAGGGTTGCGGGCCATAAATACCTGCTCTACCGCAACCGCCTCCGGGCAATGTTTTTCGATCAGGAGACAGAGCTCCCGATAGATGATTTGTAACCGAACTGCCAGTGCATCCTTACTGTGGGTAAAAATAGCTCCATTGTCGATATGGATCAGTCGGTTTCCCTGTTGTTCGATGAAGCCGTAGCCGGTTGCTTTGCTCCCCGGATCAATTCCCAGAATACGCATGTTGTGGTGGTCCTATTGCATAATTTTTTCCATCTCTTCATCCGAGATGTCAAAATTAGCATGAACATTCTGTACGTCATCATTATCTTCCAGAACATCAATCATTTTCATCAGTGATTCCGCCTGCTTCCCGGCCACGGGATTGAGGTTCTGCGGGATCATGGTGACTTCTGCTGATTGAAATTCAAGCCCTTGCTTTTCCAGCTCATTGCGGACAGCTTCAAAGTCGGCAGGATCGGTGATCACCTCTATCATATCATCATCCTCTTTGACATCTTCTGCCCCTGCCTCTAGTGCCGCTTCAAAGATAGTTTCAAAGTCATTATCGTCGCTGAAGATAATTTGACCTTTACGGTCAAACATAAACGCGACCGATCCGCTGACTCCGAGACTGCCACCGTATTTATTGAACGCATGGCGGACATCCGCTACGGTCCGGGTCCGATTATCGGTCATAAATTCAACAATAACTGCAACTCCACCGGGGCCGTAACCTTCAAAGATTCCCTCTTCATAGGTGACACCGTCAAGATCGCCAGTCCCTTTTTTAATGCCGCGTTCGATATTGTCCTTAGGCATATTAGCCTGTTTGGCTTTATCCACTGCCAGCCGTAACCGGGCATTTGATTCGAGATCAGCTCCGCCAATGCGTGCCGCAATGGTGATTTCCTTAATCAGTTTGGTGAAGATTTTTCCCCGCTTGGCATCTTGCGCCCCTTTGCGATGTTTGATATTGGCCCATTTACTGTGTCCAGACATCGGTATTGCTCCTTGATTTTCAGAAGTAAAACGCCGGCAGTGCCGGCGTTTTATCGTTGATATTTAAATTGATTAGCGCCGAAATTTAAAATTTTCAGTAATTGATAAGTTTCAGGTCGTCAGTGACTCCGGTCACCCCTTCGACCCCATTTGCATCCTCAATAACTGCCTGTCGCTCAGCTTCACTGTGAATATGGCCAGACAGGGTGACGTGACAATCGGCCACATCAATATTGAACCAGACATCCTTGATTCGATCATCATTGAGGCGGGCAATTTGAACTTTTTTCTGGATGATCAGATCTTTGATTTTAATTTTGCAGGTCTGATCTTTTTCAATGAGGTAAGGGGCTTTGATTGCTTCAATGATTAATTTAACCGCTGTGTCATTGGAGACCCTGGTGGTGTTGATAACCATGTCATATTCGATCGGGTTAGACCAGTTTCGATCAAAGTAGTATTTAATAAAGCCGGCTCGCTGTTGATCACTTCTCCGGACCAGATAACGGGCTAAGTCGGGGTCAATCCACTCCCGCTGTGCCCAGCGCTCGACCCGTTCTTCAAAGGGGGCGATAATTCTCACCCGAAAGGCGCTGGTGACACCGGTCAGGAGATCCTGTCCACCCCGGCCGTAGATGATAACATCACCCAGCAGAGCCTGTTCCAGAACGATCAGTTGAATACGGTTCATATTCAGTTCGATTTGTCGGTCAAGATGATCAATAAATGCAGGAGGTTTTTCATCAATCTGCTTTAATGCATCCTGAGACAGATCATAGTCTTCAGCTGCTTTTTTGATGACGTCGCCATCGACCAAAGTGTAGCCAAGCTCTTCTGCCACCTGATGAACAATCGGGATGCCGCCACTGCCCATTTCCCGGGAAACGGTGATGATTGCCATAAAACTTTCTCCAATGTTTAAAATTACCGGTTGGTCAACTGTAGTACAGTTAATTTTATTACAGCGGTCGATAATGGCATGAATCATCGTCAAGCTCAAGCATTTATGAAGGTTTTATTGCTTGTCTTTGGCTTTGGCGGTGGCTATAATCCCGCACTTTATCACCAAACAAAAGTAGATATTTATGATTGGAAACCAAATTGAAGAGCTCACCCTGCAGTTGCATCAGCAGATTGATTGTGCTGCGGGGATCACCTTTGCACAGTTTATGGAGCAGGCTCTTTATCACCCTGAATACGGCTATTATACGGCTCATCGGGAGCGGATTGGTAAAAAGGGCGATTTTTTTACCTCGTCCAGTGTCCACTTCTGTTTCGGCCGGCTGATCGCTCGACAGTTAGAGCAGATGTGGCAACTTCTTGGCCGGGGAAATTTTACCATTGTTGAACAGGGGGCGGGTGAGGGGCACCTGTGTCTTGATATTCTTGATGCTCTGGCTGAAACGGCTCCGGAGTTTTACTCCTGTCTTGACTATCGGTTGGTCGAAATCAGTCCTGATAACCGCCGGAAGCAGGAACAACTGTTGTCGCATCATATCTCTGCCGGGCGGATTCGCTGGTGTGAGCTGGCAGAGCTGCAGAATGTTCAGGGCTGCTTTCTCAGTAATGAACTGCTCGATGCCTTCCCGGTGCATCTGATTGAAAAACATGCGGGTGAACTGCAGGAAATTTTTGTCATTTATCAGGATGGTTCTTTCAGCGAAGAACTCCGCCCCCTCTCCACCGGTTTGATCAAAAACTATTTCCACCGGATCGGTATCGAACCGGCTGAGGGGAACCGTTGTGAGGTCAATCTTGCCGCCGGAGACTGGATCACCACGATAGCTGGAATTCTGCAGCGTGGTTTTGTCCTGACCATTGATTACGGGTACCTGGCTGAGGAGTTATATGCCCCCTATCGTCATGCCGGAACACTTCTCTGTTACCACCGGCACCAGACCAATGAAAACCCCTACCAGCGGGTGGGTCATCAGGACATCACAGCTCATGTTGATTTTACCGCACTGCAACTGGTTGGACAGCAACACAATTTAGAGACACTCTATTTTGGTCAGCAATATCAATTTCTGATGGGACTCGGGTTTCTGGAAATGTTGATGGAACTGGAGAGTCGTGAGACTGACCCGGTTAAAGCTCAGGCTTTGCGGATGAACTTGAAAACTTTGATCCTCCCGGAAGGGGGGATGGGTGAGAGTTTCAAGGTTCTTATCCAGGGGAAAAATATCGGTCAACCAGAGCTGCTTTGTAGTAAACGGATTGCTGATATCCGTCTACCGGGCGGCGGTTGATAACAGTACTTGCAAAAATAGCAGGATAAACGCTATACTTGACTAATTAACTCATAGATATAAAGGAGATCCTTGATGAAAGAGCGCGTGATAGAGGTTTTAGACCTGATTCGTCCGACCCTGCAGGCCGATGGTGGTGATGTTGAGCTGGTTGACGTTTCGGAAGATGGAACCGTCAGTGTCCGTTTGACCGGTGCTTGTGGCTCCTGCCCAATGTCAACGATGACATTGAAAATGGGGATTGAACGGAACCTGATGGAGCAAATTCCCGAAGTGAAGGAAGTTGTGCAGATTCGTTGATTGATATCTGATCCAAAGAACAGTCTAAATACGAAAAAGGCTCGCAAATAAATTTTGTGAGCCTTTTTTGTGGAGCAAATCCCCCCTATGGAATAGGGGGAAGCTGAGCGAAGCGAAGCAGGGGGTAATGCCTGCTTACTTTGTCGCCAGATCCTGAACCCGGTTCAGCTTCAGAAAATTGATAATATCTTTTTTTTCTTCAGCGGAGATAGCCTCATCGGGAATGAAAAAGAATGAAGCCTCTTTCAGATAGATCAGTAACCCCGGTTTGGCATCACGATAACCGTAGAACGTTTCCCACGCGAATTCAAACTCCATCCCCTGCTCAACTCCGGTAATTTTATCCTGATCAATAGTGTAGTCGATAACCCCGGGGAATTGTGGCTTTGCTTTGACCTTTTTGAGTGCTTTATTGACCAGAAACTGCCGGGCAAAGACACAATAAAGACCAAAGGCGATCATGCCGAAGGCAACCAGGTCATTATCGAACAGACCAAATAATCCCGCCGCTCCGACGATCCACGAGCCCGTTCCATAAATGAAGCGAAGCTTGAAGCGTTTATCTGACATATAATAGGCATTATAAAAATTGCGCCAGTCTTTTTCACTGAGGTCATATTTAATTTTGATTGATTGGCTCATAGCTACATTATCCCTGAAAAGTCATAAAGTGAGGGATTTATTTACCTTATTGGCGGGGGTGGGTCAAATTAATTTGCGGACCCCCTCAATCCCCCCTATAAAATAGGGGGGAATCTGAGCGAAGCAAAGCCGGGGGGTAATCCTGCGATTTTTAGTGATATTGATCCGTTTTCCGGGGACCCGTAACGAGTACATGTCCCCGGAAAACTATTTTCTTTGTAATAGGTTACTCAGCTTCAGCAAAATCCCCTGTTTCGTCATTAACGCCCCGTGGGGACAGAGTTCCTGACAGCAGAAGCAGTGGATACAATGATCGTAGTCGATGATCAATCGGTTGTTTTCGATCTTCATCGCTTCGGGGGGACAATGGGTGACGCAGTCGTTGCAACGGACACAGAGATTGTGATCGGGGACAGGGCGGGCGGTCAGGGCGTGGCGCAGGTGATGTTTCAGGGCCCCTTTGAGGCCGAAATTAATATCGGTCATTTTTGCCTGACGGAATCCGGTAATTTTCAAGGTATCCAGCGGAACACCACAGAGTTCCAGTTGATCAAGGTCAGTGAAGGGGCGGTGTGTTGCGATCGCCTGCCGTTGAGTCCAAACCTGTTGTGGTTTCATCCCCACCAACTCCGTTGCAACGGTATCAACCGCCTGAGGGTTGCGCCCTGCCAGCAAGGCCCCAATCTGTACCGGATCGCCGCTGCCGGGTCCTTCCCCTTCCATGCCGACCACCGCATCAACAATTGTCAAAGTCGGTGCCAACGCTTCGCAGAGTTCCAATAACATGAGAGCAAAAAAAGCTTTATCGGTTCCTGCTTGAAGATGGAGTCGCGGTTTACGTAAGCCGACGACCGCCCCAAACATATTTTTCACCCCGCAGGTGAGCCCCATCATCTGGTGAGTTTTCAGTTTCGGCAGGTTGATGATGACATCCGCATCGAGGAGTTCCTGTGCAACTTCAAACTGTTTGAATTTCCCCCCTGCCGGAGCGATGGTGACTGACGTGACAAACGGGACAAACGGGCAACCGGTCTCCTCGGCCACCGCCAGAATTCCACTTTTCCTGGCCACACTTTCAGCACTGCCGATACCGGGAGAATCGCCGATAAAAACCTTTCCGCCCACATCCTGAACCAGTTTGATGACTGCCCTAACAATCTCAGGATGAGTGGTGACGGCTCTATCAGGAGTTTTTCCAGAGAGTAAATTGGGTTTGAGGAGAACCTTCTGCCCCGGTTTGACAAACGCTGCCATCCCCCCGAGGGGGGTGAGTAGCTCCCTAA
>Ga0256827_10000767_pt1 | contig 20214 bp, 17 predicted proteins | sample CV84metaG_FD_185977 | JGI IMG/M metagenome (GOLD analysis project Ga0256827, IMG submission 185977) | Hydrothermal vent microbial communities from East Pacific Rise, Pacific Ocean - CV84 | ecosystem: Environmental > Aquatic > Marine > Hydrothermal vents | place: Pacific Ocean: East Pacific Rise... | reverse complement strand
GCAGACTTGAATGCCTCTTTGAATATTCTAAATACCGTGGGACACATGGAGAAAGCTTCTTAAATATCTAAACATTAGTTTGGAGTTCAGAAGAATCCACCTCCTTTAGGGGGTGGAGTTGTCAAAAAGTATCGTCTTTTTTTGAATGGAAAACATGTATTCTCTTATACAATCATATTGGTAACCGTAGGGGGCGATTGCTATCGCACCAATTAAAATATGATTTATGATTTTTTTGTATACCAATGTAGAATGGTGCGATAGCAATCGCCCCCTACGCATCCCCAATATTTCAATAGATGAGGTTTCAATCCAACAAAAAAATATGCTACAATAAACAAAAAAAAGGATTTCAATGAAAACAAGAAAAAATCTAATGGTATTGGTGCTATTGTCTCTCTTTTTGAGTGTGGGGGTTGCAGATAATGTAAATTTAGATGATATAAATTTGGAGGAGTTAGAAACGCTAATGGGAGAAGATAATAGTAGTTCAACAGAATATGAAGATGGAGATGGCTTTGACCAAGCAACTTATGATGAATTTGTAAAAGCAGATAAAAAAATGAAAAAATTAGAAGTAGATACTGCTGAAATCAAAGCAGAGACTGCTAATAAACTTAAAGTAGCAGATGTTTTAGATAGATATTCTAAGGCAGGAGATTTTTAAGTCTAGAGAGGGTTGCAGATAGTAATGTGACTGCTTGACAACCCCCATCAAAACCCGTTATACTCTCTCGTGACAATCGTGACATAATTTTATATTTATTTAAGGTTAAAGATGAACAAAACGCTCAGACAGATTCTAAAAATCTTTGCAACCAATCCCTAGAAAATATTATAATCTCTCGTGTATATCGTGTACTACTTTTTTATGATATTGCTATGACTAGCTTTTATGGTGGAATACATGGTTATGAGTCTCATCTACCTAAAAAACAACAAACTCTGCACCATCTATGAAAACCAAGAGATACAGACTCAAAGAGAGGTAAGTTTAGAGGAGATTGAGAGAGTGAAAAGGGAGTTGGGGTTGCCTGTTTGAGGGGAATGGGTAGGGTGTTTTCCCATGAAAACACCATCAAAACCAAACAACGACAATCAACCCATTTTGATGGCATATTTTGATGATTTATAGATAGCGTTTAGATTTTTGGTGTTGAATTTATGCTGATTTCCATTTGACGGTGTTTTCATGGGAAAACACCCTACCGATTTTTGTTATAATATACAAAAAAGGAGGAATATGAATTAAAGCATAATGATGATTTGTCTTCAGAAGTTGATGCTTACTTAGAAAAACTTTATAATGAACTTAGTGAGGACATTGCAGAGTTGCCTTGTTCTTGTGAATTTTAGGACTAAAATTCTTCCTATTTTTGATGACAAATAAAATGGAAGAGGAGTTTTTAAAGAGGTGTGACGATAAGCCGGGTTTTGTCGTGGGTAGTTATTTATCTAGGCGTATTGTTGCCAATACGCTCAAGCGAGACACCAGTGTCAAGTAAATGACTTTGTGAGATTTCTACCATGTGCCTCTTGCTACGAACAGGGTTTACCTAGCTACCTATGTTACCATAAGTACTGGTACGCTCTTACCGTACCCTTTCACCTTGACCATCTACCTATCGGGAAATAGGGGGAGGGGGAAAGAAGATAAAATCTTCTAAGATAGATAAATGGCTGTCTACTCTCTGTTGCACTTGCCCTCAGATTACTCTGGCCATCCGTTAGATGGAGTCCTATCTCACGTGTAGCCCGGACTTTCCTCTCGTGACTCATTATAAGCCACCAGCAACTACCTGTCACACCTAAGCGAATTATAACATAAAATTTTAAAAGAGATAGTTCATCTCGAAACGAACCTCTTTATAAGAGGGGTCTTGTTTGTAGCTTTTATCAAGATTTAAAACTTTATGGTCTTGATAAACAAAGGCTGTACGCAGTTTGGCTATAAAGTTTGGGTATTCTGTAAATCGTTTAACCAAATCAACGGTTAATACATTTACATCAGAAGAGACTCCTGCTTTTTTATCGTCAAAGTCTTCTTGGGCATAACGCATCATAACTCGACCACCCTCTATAATTTTTGCTTTATCCAGATTGTAATCGGCTCGTATCATAAAGGTTTCGGTATTGGCATACCAGTTGGTTTGACCCATGGCTCGTGAATAACCCGAGGTTGGAAACCCACGCCAAGGAGTGACAAGGTCTGCTTGGTCAGCTATTTTTGAATAGCCCAAACGCAGACTTCCTGCACCCTTGATAAAGTCAACTCTGCCTGCTATAAGTGCAGATGAGAGACTGTTGGGGTCTTTATACTCTATGGTATTGTTACGAAGGTTTGCTCCTCCAATTTTGCCTGCTCCATTATCAAACTGTCTTAGGTAACGTACTGAAGGCTTTATTTTTGCAAAAGGTGTTTTTATAGTATACGCTCCTTCAATAATAGCCGTTGATAACAGCTCAGGAACAGCGATAAAGTCTGCTTGTAGAGTGGTGTTTTTGATGCTTCTATTTTTGAGATTAAAAATAATGAGTCTATCGTCAATACCTTTCTCTTGTAGTTTGCTCAGGGTTAATCCTTGGTGCATGGCTCCATCATCATTTTCACGCCATTTAGCATAGGGTTCGTCTGAACTGTCATAGGCTAATACATGATGAAAAGAGTCATGGTCACGCAATTTTTGTTTTGTGATGTATGCCATCTTTACTTTTGTTTTTGAAAAAGGATGCAGTTCACTGTAGAGACCTTGAAAAGTATTTGGAATCATCTTGGTATCGTTGGATTTGCCTAAGGTGGTCTCCATAATAAAGCGACCTATTTTAAGATGATTTTTTCCTTGTGTGTATTGAATATAATTTTGGGCAAAAACGGTGTTTCCATAGGTTCCTGATGTTGCCAGATTGTATCGGTTCAAGGTGTCTTTTCCTGAACGGTAAGCAGAGGCAGAAATATCACTGTCATGCCATGGGTTTTGTGTCGTGTAGAGACCTGATGTAAATGAAAAGCCTTTATAGATGGCACTTTTATAGAGTAAACTACCACCAATACCCAAGGCATCGTGGTCAATACCTTTTGTTCGAGTATCAAAATCAAAATAGTTTAAACGTAAACGACCATAAAACATTCCTTCACTTAAGAACTCTTTTAAACTATCTACTTCTTCAGGTAAAAGCATGTATTTAAGTGTCATATTACATTTTATTTTTTGTTTAATAATCGGTGTAGAATCACTTTTGTTTTTTTTATTTGCATAAGTGAGGGATGTCATGCTCAAAAGTAGAATGAGTAAAAATCTCATTGAATTCCTTTTGTAATTTTTTAGTGAAATAAAATTTTTTTAATATTCAATGATAGTGTATCTTTATAATCTATTATATATTTTTTTTTTGTTCAAAATTAAAAGCTTTATTAGGAGACTGCTAATAGAAGTAACAAGCGTGAAGTCCCGAAATAACAATATATTATAGAGTTCTATAGAAAATAGTAAATCGTGTTGAATTTGCGTTATAATACGCACATTAATTTGAAAAGGTTCATCAATGCAATCAAACTTTTCTACTTTAGACTGGATGATATTTGCTTCTTATTTTTTACTACTTATTCTAACTTCAGTTGTTCTTAGCCAAACAAAAATTAAAACTTCACGAGAGTACTTTACTGGTGCCAATTCCATGCCCATGTTTGCTGTGGCAATCTCTGTTCTAGCCACCTCTCAATCAGCTGCGACTTTTTTGGGTGGACCAGAATATTCATACAAACATGATTTAACCTTTTTAGGCTTTTATGTTTCGGCTTTTTTAGCCGTTATTTTTGTGGCAAAAGTATTAGTCCCTAAATTTTATGCGATTAACGCGATAACCGTTTATGAATATTTAGAGCATCGTTATGGCGAAACATCAAAACGATATGCTGGAATTATGTTTTTAGTGGGGCGTTTATTTGCTAGTGGAGCAAGGCTTTATATAGGTGCTTTGGCAATTTCTATGATACTTTTTTCTGATATATTAGCCACGCATATTGCAATTTCTATTGCAATTTTGATGCTTGGTGCATTGGCGTATACCTATTTTGGTGGGGTTAAATCGGTTATCTTTTCAGACATTATTCAAGCCGTTACTTATGTCGGGGCAGGAGTGGCTGTATTGGTGTATCTCTATTACAGTCTCAACACGGATTTTTCAACCATTGTGACCACACTTTCTGAAAATAATAAGTTAAAACTTGTGGATTTTTCATTTTCAGGTGGTTTTACCATTTGGACACTTTTAACAGGTTGGTTTTTACTCAATATCGCAGCGTATGGATTGGATCAAGACATGACTCAACGGGTGCTTACCTGTAAAAATAAAAAAGAGGGAGAAAAATCGTTGATTTACGCGATTGTCTTTACCATTCCTGTGGCACTTCTGTTTTTACTTATTGGCTTGCTTCTCTATATCTTTTATCAACATCCTGAAATATCGAATGTCTCTTCGGCTTGTGTTGACCAAAATATAGATGGACAAAGTGTTAAAATATTTATGCTTTATATCTTGAATGAGATGCCCGAAGGGTTACGAGGATTGGTAACTGTTGGGGCAATTGCTGCTGCTTTGTCCTCGACCAATTCGGTACTCTCTGCCATGTCTTCTGTGGCTATCGAAGATATTTACAGACCTTGGTTGGCATCAAAAAACAGAGATGAAGCACACTTTTTAAAGGCAGGACGTGTGATGGTTCTTGTTTTTGCTCTGTTATTATCGTTAATGGGAATGCTCTCGTTCTATTGGCAACAGTACAGCGAACTGCCTCTGCTCAATTTTGCTTTAGGGGTTATGGCATTTGCTTATGCTTCTCTTTTGGGTGTTTATGGAGCAGCTATTTTTACAAAGCGAGGAAATGAAACGACCGTTCTTTGGGCATTAATTGGTGGTTTCTTGACGGTACTTTTACTGCAACCTTATATTTTGGGTTCTCTTACAGATGTAAAAGTAGACTTTTCGATTATGATGATTTTCGGAACGTTGGTCTCTTTTTTGATTATGATGCTGGGAGATGCAAAAAAAGATGTCTAAGCTCTATATCGGTTTAATGTCAGGAACTTCACTGGACGGAGTGGACGTTGCTCTTTGTCAGATAGATAAAAAAAGTTGCAGTTTAAAAGCTTCGTCTTTTTTAGCCATGCCTTTGGAGTTAAAAGAGGAGATATTAAGCGTTATTCATGGCACAACTACTTTAAAGCAAGTGGGAGAGATAGACCATAAATTGGCTCTTTTTTTTGCCAAGGGTGTGCATCTGTTATTGGAGCAAGAAAAAATAGAAGCAAAAGAGATAGAAGCTATTGGCTCTCATGGGCAAACTGTTTGGCATGAACCTAATGGAGAGTACTCTTTTTCAATGCAGTTGGGGAATCCTTCACTTTTAGCTGTTTTGACAGGGATTAATGTGGTAGCAGATTTTCGAGCCAAAGATGTCGCACTTGGTGGTCAAGGTGCTCCTTTTGCTCCTGCTTTCCATCAGTTTTTATTTTCTGATTTGGAAGCTTGTGCTGTTCTTAATATTGGAGGGATGGCAAATATTTCTATATTAGGTCAAGAGTTAATTGGTTATGATACAGGTTGTGGAAATGTTTTGATGGATTTGTGGATTCAAGAGCAAAAGAATAGAGCTTACGATAAAGATGGGTCTTGGGCAAAAACAGGTAGCGTTGATTCTAAACTCTTGGAAAACATGTTGTCTGACAGCTATTTTTTCTTAAAATATCCTAAAAGCACAGGGCGAGAATATTTTAATAAGAATTTTTTAATAAAATATTTAGAACCATTGGGTAAAATATCTAAATTAGATGTTCAGACCACACTTTTGGCATTGACCGTAAAGTCAATTGCTAATGAAATTAAAAGATTTACTGTTAAAAAAGTGTTGGTTTGTGGTGGTGGAGTTAAGAATATTTTTTTAATGTCCGAATTACAAAAAGAGTTACCTTTGTTAGAAGTTGTACCTACTGAAAAATATGGTGTGAGTTCAGACAATATGGAAGCAATGATATTCGCATGGTTGGCACAGAAGCGATTGGCAGAGGAGCCAATAGCACTAAAATCTGTGACGGGTGCAACAAATAATACAATATTAGGGGGAATTTATGCAACAAATTAAAGCATGGATCGACACATTAGGATATAGAGATTATAAGATAGAAATGGTTGGTGGGGATGCCAGCTTTAGAAAATATTTTAGACTTCTTTTGGATGAAAAGAGTTACATTATTATGGATTCCAGTGCAGACGTGGACAGCCTCTATCCGTTTATTGATATTTCAGTACGACTGCTTAAAGCCAAGGTTGAAGTACCTCGAATTATCGCTCAGAATTTACAAGATGGCTATCTGTTGATTACCGATTTAGGTTCACGGCACTTAGCCGATGTTTTAAGCCCTATGAGTGTGGAACTTCTCTACATGAAAGGGATTCATGAAATCATTAAGATTCAAGAAGCAGACACAACAAACATGGATATTTATGATAAAGACTTTTTACTGTTTGAGATGAGTATTATGCAAGAGTGGTACATGAATGAACATTTGCATCAAGAGCTTAGTGAAGAGGAGCAATCGGTTTTAGATACTAGTTTAGAGATGATTGCTGATGAGGTACTCTCTCAACCACAGGGCTATTTTGTGCATCGGGATTTTCACTCCAGAAATATTATGATGGAGACAGGACGAAAGTTAGTGATTATTGATTATCAAGATGCAAAAATAGGTGCATTGACCTACGATTTGGTCTCGATACTAAAAGATGTGTATGTCCGTTTTGACCCAGAGAAAATGGAAAAATTGGCATTGGAATTTAAAGCTTTAAAAGGAATTGATGTATCGGACGAACAGTTTATTCGTTGGTTTGATTGGATGGGGCTTCAGCGTCATATTAAAATATTGGGTATTTTTTCTCGTTTGGACATACGTGATGGAAAACCTGCCTATTTAGATGATATACCTTTGACCTTAGAGTATATCAATGAAGTTTGTTCAAAGTATGAAGAGTTAGCACCGTTAGGAAAATTGTTCAAAACATAATATAATGTGCTTCTAATTTAAAAAAAGAGATATTATTATGACAGCAATGATTTTAGCAGCAGGTTTGGGAACGCGTATGCGACCACTAACCAATGATACACCAAAACCTCTTCTTCTCGTTGGGGGAAAACCTCTTATTGTTTGGCATATTGAACGCCTAAAAGCATCAGGAATTACGGATATTATTATTAATGTCGCCTATTTGGGGCATAAAATTATAGCCTATTTAGGCGATGGTTCAGCATACGGGGTAAGGATTCATTTTTCAGATGAACAAGAAGAGGGTGCGTTAGAGACAGCAGGAGGGATTGTTAAAGCTTTGCCCTTACTGTCCGATACCTTTTTAGTTGTAAATGGAGATGTTTGGACAGATTTTTCCTATACTCCTGATTTTTGTTTAAAGAAAGGGCTTTTAGCTCATTTAGTTCTAGTCGATAATCCTGAGCATAATCCTTGTGGCGACTTCTTTTTAACCGATACTTCAGAAAAATATACTTTTTCAGGAATAGGGTACTATTCTAAAAAAATGTTTTCAGATTTAACGTATGGCAAACAGGCATTAGCACCACTACTTTTTGAAGCAATTGATGCTCATAAACTAACAACAGAGTACTATACAGGTGCTTGGCATGATATTGGAACCCCTTCACGTTTAGAATTTTTAGAGAGACAACTGTCTGAAAATGCACTGTAGACATTTTTTTTTGAGTTTTCTATTTTTATGGAGTTCTCTTTCTGCTGATATTTTAAATATTGGCTTGGAAGAGTTCTATAAGACGAAAGGGTTTATTTCGTATACCTTAGCCAATGATTTAAATGAAACACCTTCCTCTTTAGATGGACGACGGGTGTGGAGTGAGAATAAAGATACGTTTAATACCTTTAAAAATGCAGATAAAGCCTATTGGGCTAAAATTGAATTTAAAAACCTTTCTAATCGTTCAAAAACCTACTATATCCAATCTGAAAATCAATTTACCTACTCTATTGAGTTCTATTTTATGAAAAATAACCAATGCGTAGAGCATATTCAAGATGGTGTGATTCATAAAAATAGAGAGCGTGCTTTTAATGCAAATCACATGACTTTTCCAATTATGCTTTTAGCTCATGAAGAGGCAACGGTTCTTTTTAAAATTCGTAATTATAATAAGATTGACATAGCCTTTTTTTTACGGACAAAAGAGTACCTTTTAGATTTTTATCAAAGCTACAATTTGATAGAGGGGCTGTTTTTTGGAGGAATGTTAATTATGATGCTCTATAATCTGTTTCTCTATTTTCTTTTAAAGCATCCTGCCTATCTTTATTATGTTTTTTATACGTTTTGGTTGGTTATCTATTTTATAGGATTTTTTGGTTTTTCTCAGCGTTATTTTCCTGATGATAAATGGGTATTTTATATAAGTTCTGGAGCATTTTTTGTCTCTATGACACTGTTTATTCAATCCATTTTACACGTTAAGGAAAAGTTGCCTAAAGTAGATATTTTTTTTAAAGCTTTTCTTATCTATTTTGTTGTTTTTACACTGTTGAACAGTATTATTTTAGAGATGCACTCTTTCTTTTATGCACAGATTCTTTTTGATTTATTTTTTATTTTGGTTCCTGTTTATGTTGTTTTTGTTATCTCGGTTACCTATTATCTTGCCTACTATCAAAACGATATAGTCGCTCAATTTTATGCTGTTATTTGGACTATTGTCTCAATGGTAGGGCTTCTTCTCCCCTTGGTTTATTTGAATCTTTTTGAAGCCAATATCCCTTCGGATTATATTTTTCAATTTTTAATTCTTTTTGAAGTCTTGTGTTTCTCTTTTATTTTAGCGTATAAAATCAGATTGATACAAAAAGAGAAGCAGAGTCAATCTTCGATACTGATTCAACAAAATAAATTGGCATCCATGGGCGAAATGATTTCTATTATTGCTCATCAGTGGAGACAGCCTTTGAGTGAAATTAATGGAATTGTGTTGGAGATAGATGTAGACAATCGTAAAAAAAAATTGGATGATACTACTTTGAACAGATATTTAAATGAGATAGAGGACTCTACAGCTTATCTTTCTGGAACGATTAGTGATTTTATGAACTTTTTTAAACACGATAAAAATGTAAATTATTTTTACATTGCTGATGCAATCAATCGAGCTATAAAACTGCTCTCGTTGTCTCATAAAAAAAATTGCATTGAAATGGTTGTCGAGATAGAAGAGAATATTGAACTTTATAGTTATCAGTCGGAATTGATTCAAGCTCTGTTAATTCTTTTGAACAACAGTATGGATGCTATTACCATTAATAAAATCCATAACCCTAAAATTTTTATCAAGACTAAAGAGGAAAATGGACAAATGATTATTACGATAGAAGACAATGCAGGGGGAATTCCCTTCGATATTATAGAAAAAATTTATAATCCCTATTTTACAACCAAGCATGAATCCAAGGGAACAGGCTTGGGATTGTATATCTTGGCAATGCTTATCGAGAAGAGTATGCAAGGATTTGTGAATATTAACAATGTAAATGACGGCGTACTCTCTACCTTGTCGATTCCTATTAATATTAGTAAAGAGTAGCATCACTATTGAGTCACATTGTTATGGAATAATGGTACGAATTACTTTTGAGAATTAAATATTGTTTTTTTTTATTCTTAATCTGTCTTAAGGAGGCATAGAAATTTATCGTGAAAGCATTAAAAAGTTTAAACATATTATATGTAGAAGATGAAGAGAAAATTATTGAAAAATATGCATATTTCTTAAAAGATTTATGTCATACCCTCTATATTGCTCGTGATGGAGAAGAGGCATACCAACTCTATAAAGAGAAAAAAATCCATCTTATTGTTATGGATTTTCTCATTCCTAAGATGAATGGTATGTCTTTGGCAAAAGCAATTCGAGCAGAGAATGAGAACATTGCATTGATTGCCTTAACAGCACATTCTGACAGAGAGATACTTTTAGATATTGTTGCATTAAGTTTTTCTGCCTATCTTATTAAGCCTGTTGGTCGGGTTGATTTGATGAATGCTCTTTTAAAAGTAGCAAAAAAAGTAGAAGGTGGGCGAAACATACCGTTAGCCTATGATTGTGTATGGGATAATAAAAGTAAAACACTTTTTTGTGCAGATGAGTCTATTGTACTTACCAAAAGAGAGTTAAAGCTTTTTGAACTTTTGGTGAGTAAAGCAGGAGTTCCTTGTAACGAGGATGAAATTTTCTTTTATGTTTGGGGTGATGAGATAGACCGTACCATTACCAACTCTTCTATTCGTACTTTGGTTAAAAATTTACGAAAAAAGATACCAAAAGATTTAATAAAAAATCAATATGGCGTGGGGTATAAAATCGAATTTTAATGATTATTTATAGTGTCTTGCAAATAGTGTGCAACGGCATGTTCATCATTGGTTCTCGTTAATATTATATCTGCTATCTCTTTTACCTCTTGTAGAGCATTGTTTACAGCAACAGCTGTACCTGCGAGTTTAAACATACCTATATCATTTAGACTGTCCCCAAAAACGGTTGTCTCTTTGGCTGAGTAGCCTAAATACTCATGAACAATATTGAGTGCATGGGCTTTATCTCCTAAAGGATGAAGAATGGTTAAAAAATAACACTTCATGTAGTTTTCAGGAGCGAGTTTAACCTCTATCTTGTTTCCAAAAACCTTTTTTAGATGTTCACTTAAGGGGCGTAAGAGTTCTTCACTTCCCATATAGACTATTTTGAGCGTATCCTCTACCCCTTCAATTTTTTTCTTAAAGGATAATCGTTTATCTGTTGCATAGTTATTTCCAATAAGAAAGGATTGAAAATCATTAAGTAGAGGAGGGATTGCAAAGGTCTCTTCTAGCGATTTATAATCATTAAGCGAGATAACAAAGGGTTGTATATCAAAAGAGTGACTTTCGTGAATAATAGCCGAAGAGAGTTGGGTAGAGAGGGTTTGCACATCAATAAGTTTTTTTTCGCTGGTGGCTACCATTGCCCCATCAAGTAAGATAAGTGGTGCTTTAAGAGGAAGACCTTTTAAAAATTCATGCGTTTTAGAAAAGCTTCTAGCTGTTGCTATCGAAAGTAAGGCATGGTCTACTTTTTCATTCCATATTTGTTTAGAGAAGTCACTTACTCTTTGTGAACTGTGTAAAAAAGTATGATCTAAATCGGTAATATAAAGTTTGTGCATCTATTGTTCTCGTTTTTCATTTGATTTTTCATTTTAAGGAATTATACCACTATTTATTAGTGAAAACTTGCTACTATGCCTCTCATGGAAATTCTTACTCAACTTATCATTATTATGATTGTCTTGGAACTAATGGAAGCCTCTTTACAGAAGGCAAAAACATTGGGTGGGATGATTGAAAAACTCTACGTTTATTATAATAAAAGCATCTTTCTTTTCTTTATGATTCATCCCACATTTTATTTTACTCTGTTTGTCAGTCTCTATTTAAATCTTGTAAATTTTTATATTATTGTTATCTTATTGATAAAAACATTTGATATGTTTTTTAAAATAGAATTGATAAAACAACGTTATTTTCAAAAAGAGATGGATAAAGAACTGGAGGGAATGTTAACCTTGAAAATGGCTCCTTGGATGGGACTTTTGGGTGTATTTATGTACGTTCCTCTATTATTTATGGCGATATTTGCTTGATGATGGGTAATTCCAAGCAAAATTAACAAAAAGTTGATTATAATAACGCACTACAAATCTCCATATAGCTTTCAAGAGGACCTATGAGCGAACAACATCAGAAAAAACAGAATAAGAAAAATCACACCAGAACGCATGTTCCTGTCGAGGGATACAAGGTTGAAGAGTTACAATCGAAACCATTAGAAGAGCTTGTAAAAATAGCCGATAAAGTAAAAGTTGAAAATCCTAATGAGTTTAAACGAAAAGATCTTATTTTTGAAATTTTAAAATCACAAGTAAAACAGGGTGGTTTTATTCTTTTTACGGGAATTTTAGAAGTAATGAATGACGGTTATGGCTTCTTGCGATCAGAAGATGGGAACTTTGCTAATTCACAAAATGATACCTATGTAAGTGGAACACAAATTAAACGTTTTGCACTTAGAAACGGAGATATTGTAACAGGTCAAGTTCGACAACCTAAAGACCAAGAGAAGTATTATGCTCTATTAAAAATAGAAGCGATTAACTATTTACCTCCTGAAGAATCAAAAAAGAGACCTCTTTTTGATAACTTAACTCCTCTTTATGCTACTGAACAACTTAAACTAGAATACAATCCAATGAAACTTACAGGACGTGTACTTGACTTGTTTACGCCTATTGGAAAAGGGCAAAGAGCTTTGGTTGTTGCTCCTCCACGTACAGGTAAGACAGAGTTGCTTAAAGAGTTGGCTCATGGTATCTCTCATAATACTCCCGAAGTTTCACTTATGGTACTTTTGGTGGATGAACGACCAGAGGAAGTTACCGATATGCAACGTTCGGTAAAAGGCGAAGTTTACTCTTCTACCTTTGATTTACCTGCACAGAATCATGTTCGAACAGCAGAAATGGTTATTGAAAAAGCAAAAAGACGGGTAGAGAGTGGTAAAGATGTTGTGATTCTTTTAGACTCCATTACTCGTCTTGCTCGTGCCTATAACACGGTAACTCCAAGTTCAGGAAAAGTACTTTCTGGTGGGGTTGATGCGAATGCCTTACATAAACCAAAACGTTTCTTTGGTGCTGCTCGAAATATTGAAGAGGGTGGGTCTTTGACCATTATTGCTACAGCTCTTATTGAAACTGGAAGTAGAATGGATGAAGTAATCTTCGAAGAGTTTAAAGGTACAGGTAACTCGGAAGTAGTGCTAAACCGTTATGTATCTGAACGTAGAATTTACCCTGCGATTGATGTTACTAAATCTGGAACACGAAAAGAAGAGCTGATGGTTAATCCAGAAGTAATGCAAAAAGTGTGGGCGATTAGAAATGCTATGCAGGGAATGGAAGATGTTGAAGGTCTTAAGTTTTTATTCTCGAAAATGACTAAAACTAAAACCAATGAAGAGTTTTTAGCCATTATGAATGGTTAGAATTTTATAAAATATGAAAATAGGTGTTTTTGACTCGGGAGCAGGGGGGCTTTCTGTGGTTAAATCACTGCTTGCTTCCAATCTTTTTGATGAAGTAATCTATTATGGGGACACAGCTCGTGTTCCTTATGGTCCAAAAGATAAAAATACCATTATTCGATACTCCCTTGAAGCTTTAGAATTTTTTAATAACTTCGATATTGATTTACTTATTACAGCCTGCAATACCGTCTCTGCATATGCCTTACCCGAAATGAATGCTCAGAGTAATTATCCTGTTGTGGGTGTAATTGAAGCAGGGGTAATGGCGTTGGAAAATTCCACTATCGAAAAAGACGATACCGTTTTAATTATTGCTACGCGTGCGACCATTACTTCCAAACGTTATCAAGAGTCACTGGAGAATTTGAATTATTCTAATATTATAGCGTTACAGACAGGACTTTTTGTTCCCTTAGTTGAAGAGGGAATATTTGACGGAGAGATACTTGAAGCGACTATGAAACACTATTTCTCAAATATCGCAACACCTCAAGCCATTATTTTAGGATGTACGCATTTTCCTCTTATTGGAGAGTCTCTTCAACATTATTTTGATAAAAAACCACTCCTAATTCATTCGGGTGAAGCAATCGTTGAGTATTTAGAAGCTCGTTATCAACTCTCTATTAAAGAAAATCAAGCAGAATTAAAAATATTTGCTTCAGATAATGTTGCAGGACTTCGGAAAATGGCTGAATATTGGTTAGGAAAAGCACTTTTTTCTTTAGACTAATCTATTTTATTCTTTATTAACACTTGAGGTTCTTTATTATTCTTATATAAATTTTAACTATTTTATTAAGTTGTAATATTTATTCTAAATGTAACTTGACTCCTAATTGTTATTAAATTATTCTGAAAATCTTTATTTATTTTATAAAATTATGTAAAAATAGAAGTAACGAATCTACAAAGGAGTCTGTTATGATGAAAAATATAAGCGTATTGAGTCTATCCCTTCTGTTTTTTTTGAGTGCTTGTGTATCAAATGAAAAGGTAGAGAGTCAAACTCAAGAGATGGTTGAATCTACCGTAGAGAAGATACCTGTTTTAACTGAAGAAAATGTTTATGGGGTTTACACTTCAGAAATTAAAAACTTACTAGAAGCAAGTCCTATAGGAAGTGAAATTTATCTTAAAGAAGGAAAAAATGGAGAGTGGCATCTTCGGATTGAAAAAATATTTACAGCAGAAAGCTTTAGTCGTGACTCTGCCAAATATTTTGAAGAGAAGATTATTGATGAAGAAAATGCAGAAATTATCTCGGGGAGTAATTACTCTAATCCCGAGATTCTTACGATTTAGAGCAGTCCTACTGCTTCGCGAACGATAGCCATTTTTTTATTGGCTATGGTCTGCATTTTTTTAGCCCCATCGGATAAAATATCCTTAACTAAATCGGGATTATTGATGTACATTTCACGTTTTTCTCTTGCCTCTTCAAACTCTTCCCAAATAAGCTCTTTGAGATACTTTTTAAAGTGACCGTAACCCTCTTCGCCTGTTTTATAACGGGCTTGAAGCTCGGCTTGACGATTACTATCTAAAAAGAGTGAAGCGATGTTGTAGATATTGCAATCTTGATGCTCCAAAGGTTCCCCTAATGGGGTAGATGAACTAATTATCTTATTACAACGTTTTTGTAATTTCTTCTCTGTTTCCATAAAAATATCAATAGCATTGTCGTAACTTTTAGACATTTTTTGACCATCTATTCCAGGAATAGTTGCTACATTATCATTGACCACATGTTCTGGTAATGTAAAAATATTTCCATACTCATTGTTACATTTTGTAGCAATATCACGGGTCATTTCTACATGTTGTATTTGGTCTTTTCCAACAGGTACTTTCTCAGTATCTAATAGTAAAATATCAGCAGCCATTAAGACTGGATAGGAAAAAAGAGCATGATTTGCAGGAATTCCCTTCGCTACTTTGTCTTTATAGGAGTGAGCTCTTTCCAAGAGACCCATTGGGGTAAATTTAGAGAGAATCCAATAGAGTTCTAAAACTTGAGGGACATCACTTTGTACCCAAAAAGTAGTTTTTTCAGGGTTAATACCCAGCGATAAATAGTCAACGGCAGCATCAAATGTTAGTTGTTTTAAAAGCGTTGCATTTTTGGATGTGGTTAATGAATGATAGTTTGCAATAAACGTAAAAAGTTCTTCTTTCTCTTGGAGTTCTATCATTGGTTTCATTGCACCAAAATAGTTACCAATATGAAGTTTTCCAGAGGCTTGAATTCCTGTTAATACACGCATGTAAATCCTTGGTTAAATTGTGCTAGAAGTATAGCAGAAAAGAGTTCATAACTAAACGTATAAATGATTTTATTTTTCTTTATGTAAAATATTAGATAAGATAATTTATATTGTTTTTTAATATTCTATTGTATTATATAGCTGAAAGAAAAGGATTATATTATGAAAAAATTTATAAATATTTTAATCATCTTCCCCATGTTTGTATTTGCTGGATTGGATATTCCTAAAGTGAATTCTGTTCTCTCCAGTATCAAATCATCAAAAATCTCCTCTGTACCCTTAAAATTTTATAACAATAACAGGAATATAAACTTAAATGAAGAGTTAAAAATTACGTCACAAAGTTCTGCTGATATTGTACTTTTCCCAAAACGGAAAAAGATGAATAAAGCCTTTGTTGTTGACTCCTATAAAGCATTAAAAAAATATAAAAATAGTATTGGTGCTATCTATATAAAAAAAGGTAGAACACAGATTGTTTTTGTTGAAGAACGCCTAAAAGATAATGGTTTTGACCTAACAAAAATGGCTAAAAAATATTTAATTCAAGAGTGTAAATTACAATCAATTTGTTTAGTAAAAAAATAACCATTTGATGGCTGTAGGTTTCATGAAAAACCTATGCCTTAATGTTCACAATTAAGCACATTTTTATGTTATGATAACGATATTTATAATTAAAGCTTAGGAAAAATACCATGTATAATAAATTTATTTTTTTTCGTAATAACAAGATTTATTATTACATAATTGGGAGTTACCTCTTACTTATTATCTTGGGAGGGTATTTTTATAAGAATATTGGCGACTATGAAGACCGTCTTAAAAATTTACTTTTAAGTCAAACCATCTCTTCCGTAGAGAATGCTTCAAATAATATTTTGAATCGAATGCTTGAAGAGTACTCTGATTTTGTTTATGAAAATTATAAAGATGCTACTGTACGCAGTGAAAATGAGTATAAAATCTCTGATTTGCTGAATGATGATATTCATTCAGTCTACGTTTTGTATATTGAGAAGAACGGACTCTTTTATCTTTTAGATGCTTCAAGAGAAGAGAGAGGAGAATTGGGAGAGCGTTTTGAACCCGTTCAAGAGAAAATTTTTCTGGAAGCTCAAAAAAAGAGGGAGACAAAAACCTTTATTCAACCAACTATTGATGAGTTGGGCTTTACCTTGATTAAACCGATTGTTCAGCACAATAAGACTATTGGTTTTTTAGTATTGGATTATAAAGAGGGAAGCCTTGCAACGCTTTCATCTCTTTTAAACGTAAGTGTACGAAGCTTACTTTATGCAATTTTATTTAGTCTATTTATTCTTTTACTCTTGATCTCTTACATGATTCGTACACAGTACATTAAGTATGCAATGTATTGTAACCCTTTAACCAATACCCTTAACCGAGTCTATTTAACCGATAATTATGAAAAAATAGATTTTAAAGCCTACTATGTTGCGTTGGTTGATGTGGATTTTTTCAAACGTATTAACAACCTCTATGGACAAAAAAATGGAGATAAAATTTTAATCTCTATTATTAGAAGAATGACCGTGTTGCTTCGTGAAGAGGACATGTTTATCCAATATGGTGGAGAAGAATTTTTGTTACTTATCCCTAAAAAAGGGATGGAAGAGCATGTGTTTAAAAATCTTTTAGAAAACATACGTGCCTTAATTGAATCAACAAGTTTCCGAATTAAGAATTATCGCTTTTCGGTAACGATTTCTATTGGCTCATTACTTCAGACTGAACTCGAAAAATCATTGCAAGATGCTATTCATAAAGCCGATACAGCACTCTATAAGTCGAAACATAATGGACGAAACAGTGTAAGCTATTTTGATTTGGCTCAACCCGAACGCATCTATAGAGAACAGTTAAAAGAGATGATTGAATCGGATAAATTGGTCTGTTATTATCAACCCATTAAACGACTTAAAGATTCAAGTTTACACCATTATGAAGCACTTCTTCGGATTGAAGATGGAGATAAGGTTATCTTTCCCGATAAGATTTTACCTGCTTTAGAGGATTCCTATCTTTATACCTTTTTAACGAAAAAAATCATTGAATATAATATAAAAATTCTACGAATGGACGAACAGATGAGGGTGTCGATTAATCTTTCAGCTGATGATTTAATCAATGACTCGATTCTCTTTTTATTGTCGCAGAATTCTGACTTATCTTCGCGTATCTACATTGAAATTTTAGAGACAAAAAGCATTGATTATACCCGAGTAGAAGGCTCTATACAGAGGCTTAAGCTTCTTGGTTTTAAAATTTGTATTGATGATTTTGGCTCGGGATATTCAAATTTAAATCATCTGTTAAATCTCTCTATTGATTATTTAAAAATAGACGGCAGTATTATAAAAGAGATTCTTCATGATAAACGTGCTTACAGCATTGTCAAAACATTTGCTCTGTTTTCTAAAGAGAACAATATTGATGTGATTGCAGAGTTTATTGATAATAAAGAGGTCATCGAAGTATTAAGTAGTTTTGGGGTTGAGTATGGACAAGGGTTTTACTTTTCACAAGCAAAACCCTATGCAGACTTAGAGCATCATCAAAAGAAAATGACCTAGTCGTCATCCACTCGTTGACCACGTTTTCTAAGGCTTAGGTCAATTGGTACACCTACTAAATCAAACTTTTCTCTAAAGATGTTCATTAAGTATCTTTGATACGAAAAGTGCAAATCGTGAGGTCGGTTAACAATAATTGCAATTTTAGGAGGCTTTGTCTCGTATTGTGTTGCAAATTTAATATTGACCGATGCTCCATTATGACTTGGTGGATGGTGTCTACCAATAGCATATTTTAGAACTTCATTCAGTTTTGCTGTAGGAACACGTTGTTTATAACGCTCATAAATATCAATAATATCGTCTAAAATTTTATGCACGCGTAGACCTGTTTTTGCAGAGATGGTAATCAGTGGTGCATAGCTTAGAAACTTTAATTCATCACGAATGTTTTCCACGGCTTTGGTATAGGTCTCTTCACTGTCTCCATGAATGTCCCATTTATTTAGAATAATCATACAGCCCAGTTTATGCTTTTCGATTAAGTTTGCAATTCGTTCATCCAACTCCAGTACGCCTACGGTTGCATCAATAACGAGTAGGGCAATATCTGCTTTTTCAAGCATGCTCTCGGTACGTTCAAAGGCAAATTTTTCAATTCCTAAAATTCTTCCACGTCGTCGTATTCCTGCTGTATCAACAAAGGTTATTTTATGGTCTTTGTATTCAAGTTTTTCATCAATAGGGTCAATAGTTGTTCCTGCTACAGGAGAGACAACAGCACGCTCTTCATTTAACAAAGCATTAAGTAGAGAACTTTTTCCTGTATTGACACGCCCAATAATGGCTACTTTTAGCTCTTTGTCTTCCTCTTCTTCGTTGTCAATGTGTACCATCTCTACAATCTCTTCAAAGCTGAGTTCTGTATCTTCGGTAAGTTTCAGTCCCTCTTCCTCTTCGCGTTCAGGAATGTACTCTTCTAGCCATGCATAAAAATCATTCATGTAACGGTTATGAGAAACCGACATCGGGAAGGTTCTATCTGCACCAAACTCTAAAAAATCCCAGTAACGCAGAGATTCATCTTTGTCGTTATCAATTTTATTGACGACGAGTGCAATGGGTTTATTTAATTGTTGTAGACCATAAAAAAGCTCTCTGTCCTCTTCGTGTGGAATGTTTTTTCCATCAACAATATAGACAATAATATCGGCTTCATCAGCAGCACGTAAAGAGAGCTTTTTTACAGTAGCAAACATTTCAGTAGAGTCATCAATTCCACCTGTATCAATTACTTCAAAGTCTCGATTTCCAGAAATGGTAACTTCTCGTTTTTTTATATCGCGGGTTGTTCCAATCATATCCGAGGTAATGGCATCTCGTTCTCTTAGCAGTCGGTTAAATAGGGAACTTTTTCCTACGTTTGGTCGCCCAAGTATGGCAACTTTTTTTAGTTTTGTCATAAAATATCTTTCGTGTTTGTTGTAAAAATTTGGATTTGATTAGGACGGTACAGTCGACGACTGCACCCTACGGTTAAAAATTATTGAAATTATAGCAGATTTTATTATGAATCTGATTGAGGCATGCTTTCAAGATAGAGCGATTGAGAAGGGAAGGCAAAGGCGGTTCTGTTCTCTTCGACTATTTTCATGATTTTCAGGTTTACATCCTCTTTTATAGACATATATTTAGCCCAATTAGAGGTGTTGCTAAAGGTATAGATTAAAATTCCCAAAGAGCTGTCATCAAAGGTTGTAAAGTTTACAAGCATTGTATCTCTTTGTGAAATTCCTTTATGGGTTTGTAACATGCTTTTAATATCGACAAGAACCTTCTGCATCTGTTCACTGCTTGTATCGTAGGTTAATCCAATGGTCATCTTAATACGTCGAATGCCTCGTCGTGAAAAGTTTTCAATAGGACTGTTTGCAATCACTTGGTTGGGCAGAGTAATAAGCGATTTTTGAAAAGAACGAATTTTTGTGGTACGCATACCAATATCTTCAACCACTCCTTCGACCCCATCTATTTTAATCCACTCTCCAATACGAATGGATTTGTCTAAAAGTAGGGCGATTGAACCAAAAAGATTGGCAGCCGTATCTTTTGCAGCCAAGGCAAATGCCAAACCACCAATTCCTAGTCCTGCTACTAGTCCTGCTACATTGATGCCCCAAACCTGTAACACAACACCCAGTCCCACAGCAATAATAATACCACGAAT
>Ga0256827_10000766_pt1 | contig 20231 bp, 15 predicted proteins | sample CV84metaG_FD_185977 | JGI IMG/M metagenome (GOLD analysis project Ga0256827, IMG submission 185977) | Hydrothermal vent microbial communities from East Pacific Rise, Pacific Ocean - CV84 | ecosystem: Environmental > Aquatic > Marine > Hydrothermal vents | place: Pacific Ocean: East Pacific Rise... | reverse complement strand
AAATGGTTATCACATATCTGACTTTATAGATATTCTTAAAACAGCTCGTGTTAGAGAAATCCAAGTTACTCTAGATGGTACAAAAAACATACACGACTCAAGACGTATGCTAAAAGGTGGAGATGGTAGTTTCTCAAAAATAGAACAAGGTATTGACCTTCTACTAAAAAACAATATGTCTGTTAATATCAGAGTTATTATTGATAAAGATAATATCAATAACCTTCCGGATTTAGCTGATTTTGCCATAAAAAAAGGATGGACAAAAAGTCCATTTTTCAAAACTGCATTAGGGAGAAATTATGAATTACACCATTGTCAAACAAATAACTCTCGACTATTTACTCGTATTGAGATGTACCAAGAGGTTTATAAATTAATAAAACAATACCCTAACATATTAGAATTTCATAAACCGGCATTCTCTATTGCAAAATTTATTTTTGAAAATGGCGAAATGCCAAATCCATTATTCGACTCTTGCTCAGGCACAAAAACAGAATGGGCTTTTGATTATTCCGGTAGAATATATTCCTGTACTGCCACTGTAGGAAATATAGGAGATGAACTTGGAACATTTTTTCCGGAAATTAAACTAGATAATGACCTTATTGAAGAATGGGAAGAAAGAGATGTATTATCAATAAAAGAATGTTCACAATGCTCAGTAAGGTTAGCTTGTGGTGGTGGCTGTGCAGCTATAGCAAAAAGCCAAACAGGGAAACTACACTCTCCGGATTGTCGTCCAATAAAAGGTCTTCTTGAACTAGGAATAGGAATATATAATAATTAATAAAAAACAAAAAAATGAAAGAGATTAATAAAGAAAATTTTGATGAAGAAGTATTAAGTGGAGGAAAAGTAGCAGTAGATTTTTATTCAACAGAATGTCCTCCTTGCGAAGCTCTTGCTCCTAAATTTGAGAATCTATCCAAATTATATAGTGATGATATCAAATTTGTTAAGATTTTCAGACAAGAAAATAAAGAAATTGCAGAAAGATATGATATAAATGGATCTCCTACTGTCATCTTTTTTGAAGATGGAAAGTTAATAGGAGATAAGTTAGCCGGTGGAGTTAAACGCTCTGACCTTGTTAAAAATCTTAATCATATGATTTCTGAAGAAAAAGCAGAAGAAATATCTAAAAAAATAAAACCCAGCATTACCGAATATGACACAATAATACTTGGTGGTGGCCCTGGTGGATTAACTGCAGGATTATACCTATGTCAAGCAAGAATAAATACTGTTATAGTAGACATTATGCTACCGGGTGGTCAAATATCATCAACACATAAAATATCAAACTACCCTGGATTTATTGAGCCTCAACCTGGATATATGCTAGCTCACTATATGTCTGAACAAACTAAAAATTGTGGAGCAGCATATAAAGTTGCAGTAGATGTTGCTAGTGTTGATTTAATCAATAAAACTGTTGTTGTTGATGAATATGAAACTATAAAAGCTAAGAAAATAATATTAGCAACAGGGGCATCTCCTCGTTATTTAGGTATTCCCGGAGAAAAAGAATTAAAGGGTAATGGTATTTCTTACTGTGCTACTTGTGATGCTAAATATTTTCACGATAAAGAAGCTATTGTTATTGGTGGAGGTAACTCTGCTGTAGAAGAAGCCGATTTTATATCAAAATTTGCAAATAAAGTAACAATTATTCATCAGTTTGATAAATTACAAGCAAACAAAGAGGCTCAAGAAAAAGCTTTTGCAAATAAAAAAATAGAATTTATTTTTGATACAGAACCTCGTGCTTTTGATAAGGTTGGAAATAAACTTAATGTTGTTATTGAAAATGTGAAAACAGGAGAGAAAAAAACAATAGAATCTGATGGTGCTTTTATATTTGTTGGTATGCAACCTAATACTGAACTTTTTAACAATGTATTAGACACTGATGAGTGGGGGTATATTAAAGCTAATGAAGATATGATGACAAATATTAATGGTGTTTACGCTGTTGGTGATTTAAGAAGTAAGAAATATCGTCAAATAACTACTGCAGTTGCTGATGGTACTATTGCTGCTATATCTGTAACAAAAGAACTTGATTCTTAAAAAGAAATAAACGAAAAAGTCATATAATATATGACTTTTTCGTTTAACCTATTATTCTAACAAACTTTATCAAAATCTCTTACAACAAATTCATTTTATTAAAAATTATAAATTAATTTTTAATAAATATGTTTCATTTGCACTATCAACAATTTCACTAGTTATTCTAACTACACTATATTCGCCATCTTTTCTCAATACTTTTACCTTTTCTTTCAATAAAAGTTCCAAAATTGTAATACCAAACAACGACTCTATATTTTTTCCTATTAATTCATACTTTTCATACTGTACAATACTACTAAATGTAGTATTAAATATCTTAATATTCCCATCTCTATCTACTATTAATAACCCCTCTTTTATATTGTCAATAATTGCAAACAACTCCTTTTCTCTTAAATCAGATTCTTGTTGCAATCGACCTTGTTCTTCCTGTGTAGCTCTCATCTCTTCCATATTTTGACGCATCTCTTCCTCTTGTGATGATAACATTTCTCCTTGAGCTTGAGCTTTCTCTAGCAATATTCTTGTTTCGCTAGCTACTTTATTATTAGATATTGCTGATGCTAATACATTACTTATTTTCTCAATAAAACTAATTTTATAATCCTCTATTTTTCCAAAAAAAGCTAATTCAATAACTCCAAATACTCTATCCTCCAATATTATTGGAACAATTAATAAACTATCCGGATTAGAAGCTCCTAGTCCCGATGTTATTTTTATATAATCCTGTGGTATCTCTGTTAAAACAATTGGCATTTTCTCAAAAACACACCTTCCTACAAGTCCCTCACCTATCTTTATTTTACTATCTACAATTTTCTCTCTTCCATATGCTACTGCTGCCAATAATTCATAATACACATCGGCTTTATCTTCATCATTAATAACATATATGCCCCCTTGATTTGCTTCTACATAATCAACTATATATTTTATAGATGCAGAACTCATCTGCTCTACACTATTATTGTTTTGTCTTACAATCTCACTTATATGTCCAAACCCTTCTGAATTCCATATCTGTTGTTTATTTTCTATTTCTCTACGCTTATTCTCAACCTCAGATTTATCTAAATAATCTCTCATAAATACAAGCGATCTACCCAATATATCATCATCATTCAGTGGTTTATAATCTTCCCTATATTTCTTTTCTGTTAACGCTTTTGCAAATTTACCTGTATTATCTAACCACTCTATTAAGATATATGTTAATTTTGCCATTTCTCCTATCTCATTCTTCATTTTACCTGATATCAACTTCAACTTATCCAAATATTTAGGATTCAATTCTTTTATTGATTTTAAAATCACATACAATGGTTTTGTCATACTTCCTATAACAAACCACCCTATTACTATTGTTAAAACTAAACCAATAAGACCTATTAATGTGGTTATACTAACAATATGCTTTACATCTTCATTAATCTCTCTATTCGGCACGATTGTTAGTAACGACCAAGCATCATTTGATTGTCCTATAAAAAATGGTGTTATCTGTATAAACTCTAACTCTCCGGTAAAATCATTCTCTTCATATAAATTAAATATCTTACCTTTTTTTATGTTATTTACAATATTATGTTTCGTAACTGCTCTATTATTCTTTTCGAATAAATTAACACCTATCATCTCATCTTTTGGATGCACTACAATATTACCCGTATTTGTTACTAATACAGAATAACCTGTTTTAAAATACACAACACTATCTAATATTTCTCTAAAATGAGTTAATCCTATATCAAAACTAACTACTCCTTTAAATTCATCATTAACAATAATTGGAACTACAGTGCTAACCTGAATACCTTCACCATACCCCTGCCCTAAATGTGAGTTATAATACAAATCTGTTACTGTTTCTTTTAATGCTTTTCTTGCTTGATTATAATACTTTCTCTCATAAGAACTCCTTTTATTATATAAACTATATGTTTTTATCTCACCCTTATCTCTATAGAAAAAATCATCAAAAACAACACTGTCACCATTTTCATCTAAACCAAAAGACACTTCTGGCTCCCATAACACCCAAGCTGACATTATATTATCATTTTTTTTTAGCGTCTTTTTCAATATATTTTGAAATGTTTCTTTTCTTAGATTCTCATCTATATTTTTATAATCTGCCAATACATAAGATAATGTTTTATTTGCAGACATAAACTCATCTAAATATTGTTTTACTGAAGTTCGTTGTTTATAAGAATTAAATCGGATTTTATTTATTGCTCCATCTACCGACTGCTCCTTTAATTTAACTCCCGAATAAACCAATATTAATATTGCCACTATTCCAAATAATAAACTTGCAAGAAATGATATTTTAAAACGAATACTATTAAAAAACTTCATTATTTTTGTGTAATTATTGATTAATTAATTATTGTAAAAATAATGAATATTTTTTGTTAATTCGATAAAACAAGAATTTTATTCTTAACTCTATTATCATAAAAAAACTAATCCACAAAGTTGGGAGCTTTATGGATTAGCAATAGGGTGTTTTTTTCAAATAGGGCTTATTAATTAAAAAGATTCTTTCATGGGTTAATAATTTACAAAAGTTTATCTTTTTAATTACACAACTAAAGTACTGCTTTTTAAATAACAATTCTTGCCAAATTTATATTTGGTAAGAAAAATCAGATATTCGGTAATATTTAATTTATATTCGGTAATCAGCTATTGTGGGTTATTTGCTTTTACAGATGCTATTGCTATAAAACTTAAAAATAACAACGACAATATACCTATATAAAAATACGACTCTAAATAAGTTACTGCAAAACTAAACATACTTGGTGCTAATGCACTAGAAAAAACTAAAAAGCTCATAACTTTTCCTGTTATAGAACCTAAATTCTTTTTGCCATAAAAACGTGGCCAAGTTATAGTATTTAACACTGAAAATAATGCACCCAACAATCCTACACCAAAAATTAACAAAAACACACCAAATGAATATGATAAAAACATTAATCCTAAAGATGCTAGAAAACCTCCTAATATCATTAAATATAAATAAAGTCTCATATTCAAAATATCACTAAGATAATTTGCTACTGTTGATATTGATACTGATATTATTGATATAGGAAGAAATATAGATATAGCTTCCTCTTTTGTATACCCACTATTATTAAAAACAGATACTATATGAAATGTTAATCCGGTTACAAAAAAACTGTAAAACGATAATATCAATGAATACATCCAAAAGGCTCTCGTTTTCAATGCCTGATCTACTGTGAATTGTTTTATGTCCTTATCTCTTTTTATAACATTATTTTTAACAACCTTACCATCCGGTATTAAACCATGTTCCTCCGGATTATCTCTAAAAAACTGTAACACTATTACAGAAAAAATTAAAAGACCTAATGACATATAAACCCATGTATCCTGCCATCCATTATTATTTATAAGTTTATTTATCCATAATGGTGATGATGAAAAGCCTAATGATACAGCTACACTCCTAAAAGCATTTGCTCTACCTCGGTATGCATCAAACCACTTCATTACCATATTTCTAGAAGCCATAGTTAATACGCCTTGTCCTGAAAATCGTATAATAAAAAATAATATTATCATTACCACAAAAGCAACCCACTCACTATTAACATTAATTATACTCTTAATAAAATTGCTAATATGAAGTGCCTTAGAACTTAAAAATAATGAAAATGACAATAATAGTACAGCAAAAAAAGATACCCAACGAGCCCCATATTTATCAAATAAAAACCCTGCTTTACCCAAAAAAAAAGAACTAAATAATGTACCTATCATATATGCATTACTAAACTGATTTCTACTTAACCCCAATGCATCTTTTACGGGATCTGTAAATGTAGATACACCAACAGTTTGTCCTGGTAAACTTGCCCAAACACCTAATGTGCCTAAAACAACTATTATATATCCATAAAAAATAGGTGATTTACTTGGATTTATTACCGAAAAACTATTGGATTTTCTCATTATATATTTATTTTTATTAAAAAAACATTCAAAGGTAAAAAAATACTATCTATAATTATTAATTAAAGATTTTATAAGTACTTTTATTTAATAATAATACATTTAATTTATTTTTGTATTTCACTAAACAATAAAAAAATGAGTAAAGTTATAATTAAGAATTTTAATGAGTTAGAAAAACTTATAGGTAAGGATCTGGGCATATCAAATAGCTATGTAATAACACAAGAACAAATTAATAAATTTGCAGAAGCAACAAATGACCACCAATGGATACACACCGATCCTATTAAAGCAAAAGCTGAATCGCCATTTAAAGATACTATTGCTCATGGGTATCTTACTGTATCTCTATTACCATATCTTTGGGATCAAATTATTGATGTTCAGAATCTAAAACTTCAAGTTAATTATGGTATTGAAAAGTTTAAATTTAACCAACCTGTATTAGTTAACAGTTCCGTAAGATTACACGCTAAAGTTGTAAATGCCGTAAATTTAAGAGGTACTATAAAAGCTAATATTGGTGTTAAATTAGAAATAGAAGGAAATAAAAAACCTGCATACGAAGGAGAGATGGTGTTTTTATACCATTTTAACAGTTAAAACATTTTAATAGATGAGTATCGATAAAAACCTTGAACAAATAAAATTTCCTCTACCTGCTATTAGACAAATAAATATGTATAAACATAAAAATGCTATTAGTTTAGGGTTGGGTGAATTAAAAGATTTTAATGTTGACAGTAAAGTTGTTGATGCTCTAACAAACTCTTTAAAAAAAGATGGAGTAAACTATTCTCCTAATGCTGGAATTATTGAATTAAGACAAGCCATTGCATTTAAACAATCCAATATTGACGGTTTTAAATATAACTCCGACAATATTACAATAACAATAGGTGTACAAAATGCAATATATGTTACAATAAAAACATTAGCAAAACTAGGTGCGAAAAGAGTACTTATTCCTAAAATAAATTTTGGCATCTATAAAAAAATACCTGAAGAATTTAATCTTGAGATTAAAACATATTCTTTAAATAATAATTTTGATATAGATATTAACCACTTAAATAGTATTATTAAAAATGATGATATTATAATTATAAATTCACCTGCAAACCCTACTGGCAAGGTATTCTCTTATGATAAACAAGTAATATTAGGGGATTTATTAACACAAAAATTAACTAATGGTTATGTTATTTCTGATGAAATTTACAGCAGCCTAATTTACGATAATATAAAAGCTACAAGTATCTCTAAATTCTATAATAGAACAATTATTGTTGATGGAATATCAAAAAATGCAGCATCAGCAGGGTTAAGAGTTGGTTGGGTTATTACAAACAATAAAAAATTATCAACAGCTATTACATCTAATAATGCTGTTATTATAAGTTGTCCTCCAACAGCAAACCAATATGCAGCAATACCTGTTGTTACCGGAGATACATTAAAAACAACAGAGAAATATAAATCTATTTTAAAAACAAATAGAGATTATGTAGCAAATAAACTCAAAGAAAATAACATACCATTTGTTATGCCATCTGGTAGCTTTTATATTTTCCCAAAAATAAAAGATATAATAAAGATAGATGTAAAACAGTTTTGTATAGAAACAGCGAAAAAAGAAGATGGTGTAGTTGCTATTCCTGGAGAAATATTTGGTGCAAAAGAGTATATTAGAATATCCTTAGCATCACTACACATAAAAGAAGGTATTTCAAGACTTATAAAAGCTATTAATAATTATAAATTATGAAAGCTGTATTAATTGTTATTGGAAAAACCGACGAAAAACATATTACTGAAGGTATTAATAAATATATATCTCGAATTAATAAATATATTCAATTTAGTATTGACATAATTCCAGATTTAAAAAATACAAAAAATATAAATCACCTTCAACAAAGAGAAAAAGAAGGTGAATTAATATTAAAAAAAATACAAAATGGCGATTGGATAACTTTACTTGATGAAAATGGCAATACATACTCATCTGTAGAATTTGCCAATTGGCTTAATTCTAAATTAATAACTAGTTATAAACGATTAGTTTTTATTATTGGTGGCCCTTATGGATTCAGCAATAAGATATATAAAATATGTAATGATAAAATTTCTTTGTCAAAAATGACATTCTCTCATCAAATGGTTAGACTTATATTTACAGAGCAATTATATAGAGCAAATACTATTCTAAAGGGAGAACCTTACCATCACAAATAAAAATATGAATATTAAAAGTAAAATAAAAAAATACAAATATTTAATATTCTCTAGCTTTTTCTTAATGTTAGGTTTATTAATAAATACATCTAACTACTGGTATAATAAAGATCAAAAAAAAATAAATACTTCCGGATTTTCAAATATTCTTTCATTAAAAGAAAATAAAATCGAAAATATAAGTGATAGTATATTATTTAATACCAAATCTAATAATTTAATAAACTGGATAAATAACAATTCAAATAAATTACAATATTTATCTGAAAATGATGGGATATCTTTTTTTATATATATAAATAATAACCTTATTTACTGGACGAACAACTCTATAATTATTCCTAATAACATCAATTGTTTTAATGATAAATTTATTAATACAAAAAATGCATATTTATTAATACAAAAAAAACAAATAGATTCCATTAAAGTTATAGGTACTATTCTTATAAAGAATAATTTCCCTTATGAAAACAATTTCCTGAAAAATAATTTTCATAAATCATTTAATCTAAATAAATATTTTGATTTAGAAATAAATAAAAATAATCCAAATGCTATTTTTAATAAAAATGGAAAGTACCTATTTAGTTTAACAAAACAGCAACAAGATAATACGCTAATGAAAAATCGCACTCTTGTTTTTGTTTTTCTACTATCTATATTATTCTTATTAATATTTATTTTCAATCAATTTAAAAATAAAAAAATAACACTTCGTAGATTCTTTATTGTTAGTATATTCTTATTAATTATAAGAGGATTAATGTACTTTTTTAGATTTCCTTATTTTTTAAATAATTTACCTATATTTCAACCTGAGTTATTTTCATACAGCCCATTTTTTCCCTCTTTAGGCGATTTATTATTAACAACAACACTTATCTCATATCTCATATTCTTATTTTATACTAAAGTTAAAATAAGTAGCTTTAAAAATCAAACAAGAAAAAATATATATTTAATTTTCACAATATACTTATCTGTTGTTATTCTATATACATCTATTGCACAAAAAATATTTCTACACTTAATTATAAATTCTAGTTTTGAATACGAAGCTTACAATATTCTATCTCTATCAATATTTAGTTTTGTCGGATATTTTATACTACTATTACTATTTGTAGACATTATTTTTCTTATTGATAAAATCAGTGTCCAATTAAAATATATAGTAAAATTTAAAGAGCTGTTAATCATAATATTAAGTCTAGAATCTATTATAATATTAGTTAATATATTCCTAGGAAGGTATGATGCAATACTTCCTATCTTATTTATATTTTTTATTATTACAATATGGATATATATTAGGCTATCTTCTCAACCTAATTTTAATACAATTGTAATATTTACTGCTCTATTTGCCATATATGCTACTTTCTTTATACGAATGGAGAATTTCAAAAAAAGAATTGAAAATAGTAAAAAGTTAGCAATAAATATTGCAAATGAAAAAGACCCTGTTGCTGAAATTATTATAGAAGATATAATTAACCAAATAAAAAATGATACCGTAATCTATAATAATCTATACAAAGGATGGTTCGATTTTAACAGCACAGCAAATCATATACAACAAGAATATTTTACCGGATACTTAAATAAGTATATATTTAATCTAACTGTTTGTGGCAACAATGACAGCATTATAGTTGATGATAATACAGATTTAAAAGAATACTGTTACTCTTTCTTTTGTAGATTATTAAAAACAGATGGGAAATCAACACCTATAGAATACTTATATAAAATAAAAAATTCATCTGGAGGTTTAAATTATTTTATGCGTATAAAAATTCCTCATAAAACAGATACTTCTATAAATACATCTCTATTTCTAGAATTGTCTAACAGACCTAACATTGCAACCTTAGGATATCCTAAACTATTATTAAAAAAAGTTATTAAACAAAAAAACACTTTTGATAATTTAAGTTACGCTAAATACAATAATAATAAATTAATTATAAATACAGGAGAATTCTCATACGCTTCAGAACGAGATGTTTATGGTTATGACAGTACAGAATTTGTGTTTTTTAAAACACCAGGCTATGACCATATTATTTATAATGCTCCTAATAAACAATCAATAATAGTTAGCTTTCCAACTATAAAACTATACAATATAATAACATCATTTACTTATATATTCTTTTTCTTAATTATTCAAATAACAATATTATTAATAATTGGAAATAAATTTCTAAAGCTAATTATATTCAACTTTAATATTAAAAATAAGATTGTTATTTCTATGCTTCTTACTCTATTTATATCATTACTATTTATGAGTATTGGAGCAGTATTATACACAAAAGATGATTTTAAAAAAGAACAAATAATAATTTTAAATGAAAAAATACAATCAATTCTAATTGAATTAGAACATAACTTATTTAACACAGACAATTTAAATAAAATAGAACCTGAAGATATCAACAAGCTATTAATTAAATTTTCCAATATATTTTTTACAGATATAAATCTTTATTCTCCAAATGGTATATTAATAGGAACTTCTAGAAAAGAGATATTTGAAAGAAACCTTTTAAGCAAAAAAATTAATGCATCTGCTTACCGCGAATTAATCTTCAATAAAAAAGCAATAATAATTAATAAAGAACATATTGGAGATATGGAATATTACTCTGCATATGTTCCTTTTTTTAATTCAAACAATAAACTATTAGCATATATTAATTTACCTTATTTTTCTAAAGAACTACTATTACAAAAAAAACTTCTTAATGTAGTTATTACAGTAATAAATATATTTGCTTTTATTCTAATATTAAGTATTATAATAGCCATATACATATCAAATAAAATAACAGAGCCTTTAATTTTAGTACAAAAAAGAATAAGTAGTATCGATTTAAGTAAAAAAAATAAACATATAAACTACAAAGGACAAGATGAAGTTGCCAAATTAGTTGCAGAATACAACAGAATGCTTAAAGCTTTAGATAAAAGTGCTCGTCTTTTAGCAAGGTCTGAAAGAGAGTCTGCTTGGAGAGAAATGGCAAGACAAATAGCTCATGAGATAAAAAACCCTCTTACTCCAATGAAATTAAGCATACAGTTGCTTGAAAAGTCTTGGAAAAATAATGATGAAGATTTTGATAAAAGATTTGAAAATGCTACAAAAATATTGATTGAACAAATAAATAGTTTATCTTCAATTGCCGATGCTTTTTCCCAGTTTGCCAGAATGCCTGCTGTTCATTTAGAAAAAGTTGATATAATAGAAAGAATAAAAAGAAGCACCCTTTTCTTTGAAGAGTATAATAAATTAAGTTTAAATATAAATATACCTAAAAATAAAAAAATATTTGTATACGTTGATAAAGAAAAGATGCTTAGAGTTTTTAATAATATACTTAAAAATGCCATACAATCTATTCCTGAAAATAAAATGGGTAAAATAACTATTAATTTAGCTGAATCATATGAAAGTGTTGTTGTTGAAATATTAGATAATGGTATTGGAATATCTCCTGATATGGAAGATAAATTATTTGAACCTAACTTTACCACAAAAACAAGTGGTACAGGATTAGGATTAGCTATTGTTAAAAATATTATAGAAGAATTTGGTGGTGCAATATGGTATATATCTACAATTAATAAGGGTACATCTTTTTTTATATCTCTACCTCTTTATAAATAATACTATACTCCTTTTTTCTTTGCAACAGTTAACACAGCTCCAACCAATACACCTAAAGCTCCAACTATTGTTAATGGTGTGAAAATTTCCGGTGCAATCCAATCTACACCTTTATTACTCAGAATAGCCATTACAACAAGTGTTATTAATGGATTTAATGTTATTATTACACTAATCTTATTATTATCTAAATACTTAAATGCATAAGATAGTGCACCATAAGCTCCAAGTGTATTTAATCCTAAAAACAACAATAATAACCAATCATTTAAACACAACTCGTTAAGTTGCCCAAAAGAAACAAATGGTAACAACAATAACGATGGTAACCCAAACAATATTAAATTTAATTGCATAGGGTCAAATGATCGAACTAATATTTTTTGAAATACTCCATAAAAAGCCCAAGAAACACCACCTATAACAACTAATAAAACACCTATCTTATACTCTTTAATTCCTCCTGCTATATTTAATATTTGCTCCCTATAAAATATAGAAAGTCCCAACAAAACAATAAATAAACCTACTGCTTGTCTAAAACTAACCTTTTCTTTAAAAAATATTATTCCAAAAACAGCTAATAAAATAGGTCCTGATTGTATAAAAATCTGCCCTATTGATGGTGTAGTTAAATTAATGCCGGATATATAACCTACATAATTAACACATAAAAATAAAGCAGCAACTATTGAATATAATGGCGGTTTTATTATTATTTTTAATTTAGACCTGTGAAAAAACAGATAATATAAAAATAATATAGCAAAAGATATTGTAAATCTAAACCATGTTAATGTCATTGGGTCAATTGCACCCAACGACACTTTTAGTACTATAGATAAAAACCCCCATAATAATGCTGTAAATGATGCATAATAAATACCTTTATTTATCATATATAAAAATATACAAGCTTATTTTTTATGAAAAATTATAAACTCCAATAATTCAATTCTTTATATTTATTCTTATAAACACCTTTTAAATCAACAAAAACGCCACCATCATTTAATAATGATTTGAAGTAACTTTCAGGTAAATTTTTATACTCTTTGTGCTGAACAGCTACTATTACTGCATCATATTTACCTGTAGCATCATCTACCATATCGTAATTATACTCCTCTTTTACCTCTATATGTGATGCATGTGGGTCTATTGCTTCAACATTTACACTATATGATTTTAATTCATTAACAATATCAACTACTCTTGAATTTCTAATATCTGCTACATCTTCCTTAAATGTAACACCCATAACTAAAACTCTTGAGCCTTTTATATTTTTATCTGAAGATATTATCTTTTTTACAACTTGTTTTGCTACGTATCCTCCCATTGAGTCATTAACAAAACGTCCTGAATCTATCATTTTTGCATGGTACCCCAACTCTTTAGCTTTATACAATAGATAATAAGGGTCAACACCTATACAATGTCCTCCGACAAGTCCCGGGAAGAATTTCAAGAAATTCCATTTTGTTCCTGCAGCCTCTAAAACATCATAAGTATTAATACCCAATCTGTTAAATATTAATGATAATTCATTCATCAATGCAATATTCACATCTCTTTGAGTATTTTCTATTATTTTTGCAGCCTCTGCAACTTTTATAGATGGAGCTCTATGTACTCCTGCTTTTATTATAAGTTCATATACACTTGCAATATTATCTAAAGCCTCCTTATCATTTCCGGAAACAATTTTCCTAATATTTGTCAACGTATGCTCTTTATCTCCCGGGTTAATTCTTTCCGGTGAAAATCCAACCTTAAAATCAATTCCCATTTTTAAGCCTGACTCTTTTTCTAAAATAGGAACACAATCATCTTCCGTACAACCTGGATATACTGTTGATTCAAAAACTACATAATCTCCTTTTTTCAAAGCTTTACCCACTGTTCTTGATGCAGAAAGTACCGGTGTTAAATCAGGCTGATTCGATTTATCTATTGGTGTTGGCACTGCTATTATATGAAACCTTGCTTGTTTTAAATCTTCAGGGTCTGAAGTAAATAATATATCGCAATTTTCAAAGTCTGAAGATTCCAACTCCTTACTTGGGTCTATATTATTTCTCATCAATTCCACTCTATCTGGTTTTATGTCGAACCCTATAACTGACATATTTTTTGCAAATTCTAATGCAATAGGTAATCCTACATAACCTAATCCTATAAGAGATATTTTAGCCTCTTTATTTTTTACCAAGCTATACATATTATTTTATTTTAGTAATGGGTGATAATCACCTGTTAAACCTTTTATTTGTGCATTTCTTATATCGTGAGCTATTTTAATTGAAGTTACAGCATCATCTAAACCAAACCCATTACCATCTAATATATTTTGATATGTTTGAGTATGTAAATCTGTAAATCCTCCACTAAATTCAAGCTCTTTTCCTTCTATTTTAATAGATCTATATGTTCTTTGTCCTTTATTTTTTATATCTTCAGGTAAATCATTATAATCAACACTTAAAAACCAACGTACTCTAGCTTTTTTTAATTGTAAAAAGCCTGCTGCTCTTTTTTCGTTTCTTTCGTGTACTATATTTTTTTCAACATCTCCAAAAATCCATGTTAACATATCAAAAAAATGTATTCCAATATTTGTTGCAACTCCGCCTGACTTTGACACATCTCCTTTCCATGAAAAATGATACCATTTACCTCTACTTGTTAGATATGTTAAATCAACATCGTATATTTTATCACTATTATCCTCTTCTATCTGTTTTTTTAAAGCTATAATAGATGGATGCAATCTTAATTGTAATACATTATAAACATGTTTTCCTGTTTCTTGCTCATATTTTTGTAATGCTTCAACATTCCAAGGGTTTAACACTAAAGGCTTTTCACATATTGCATCTGCTCCCTGTCTTAATGCAAATCTTATATGTGAATCGTGTAAATAGTTAGGAGAGCATATACTTACATATTCAACTGGTATATTATCCATCTTTAATTTATAAATATGCCTATCAAAACGCTCAAATTCTGTAAAAAAATCAGCTTCAGGAAAATAACTATCTATAATTCCCACACTATCAAATGGGTCTAAAGCTGCAACTAAGTTATTATTAGTCTCTTTAATAGCTTTTAAATGCCTTACTGCAATATATCCGGCAGCTCCAATTATAGCAAAATTTTTCATAATTTATTTCAACTTATAAACACTATCTTTAACTATCTCATACTCTTGCTTACTTTCCTGACAAATGGCTCTATTATTTTCATCAAAAACAAGCCTATGTCCGTATTCACTAACCCACCCTATTTGTTTTGATGGATTACCAACTACTAATGCATATGGTTTAACCTGTTTTGTTACAACAGCTCCTGCTCCTATGAGCGAATATTCTCCTATATCATTACCACAAACAATTGTTGCATTTGCTCCTATAGATGCTCCTTTTTTAACTACTGTTAACTGGTATTTATCTCGTCTTACGATAGCACTTCTTGGATTTAAGATATTTGTAAAGACCATTGATGGACCTAAAAATACATCATCTTCACAAATAACTCCGGTATATATAGAAACATTATTCTGTACCTTTACATTGTTCCCTAATATAACCTTAGGAGATATAACTACATTCTGTCCTATATTACAATTATCTCCTATCACACAATCTGTCATTATATGTGAGAAATGCCATATCTTTGTTTCTGAACCTATTTTGCATCCTTTATCTATAATTGCTGTTTCGTGTGAAAAAAAATCTTTATTAGCCATCTCTATCTATTAAAAAATTCTTTTACCGATGTTACTATATATTTTAATTGTTCTTCATTCATTTCTGTATGAATAGGTAAAGATAATACTTCATTAATAAGCTTATCTGTTGTCGGATAAGTTGTTTTATCATTATAATATTTTACAAATGCTTTCTGTTTATTCAAAGGTACCGGATAGTATATCATTGCCGGAATATCTCTTTTCGCCAACCATTCTTTTAGATTATCTCTATTTCCATTTAATACCTTTAATGTATATTGGTGATATACATGTGTTGTATTTTTGTCTGTTTCCGGTATAACTAAATCATCAATATCTTTAAATGAATTATTATAATAATCTGCTACATATTGCCTTGCTTTACAATAACTATCTAAATAATCTAATTTAATATTTAACACGGCTGCTTGTATTGTATCCAATCTTGAATTAACACCTATAATATCATGGTAATATCTAACCTCCATTCCATGATTAACTATCTTTGATATCCTAAGTGCTATATCATCATCATTTGTAAATATAGCACCACCATCACCAAAACAACCTAAATTTTTTGAAGGAAAAAACGATGTGCAACCAATATGACCAATAGTACCTGCTTTTACCGTTTTATTTTTGAAAGAATAATCTGCTCCTATTGCTTGAGCATTATCCTCTATAACATATAAATTATTATTTTCTGCTATATCCATAATGTCATTCATATTTGCACATTGTCCAAATAGATGAACAGGTATTATAGCTTTCGTCTTTTTTGTTATAGATTTTTTTAATTTACTAATATCTATTGTAAAGGTATCATAATTAACATCAACTAATATGGGAGTTAATCCTAACAATGCAATAACTTCTACTGTTGCTATAAATGTAAAATTTGTAGTAATAACTTCATCTCCGGGCTTTAAATCTAAAGCCATTAATGCTATTTGCAAAGCATCGGTTCCATTCCCACAAGTTATTGTATGTTTTACGCCTAAATAGTTTGATAGTTTTAATTGGAACTCTTTTACAAGAGTTCCTTTTATAAATTGAGAAGAGTCAATCACTAATTGAATAGCATTATCTACCTCTTTTTTTATTTTATTATATTGACCATTTAAGTCAACCATTTGTATAGGTTGCATAACTAAAAATATAATTTAAATAATAATATCATTTTATTATACTTATTATCTATATCAATTAAAATTATATTTTACTTTGCATAATTAACAACTCTAGTTTCTCTAATTACAGTTATTTTTATTTGTCCCGGATAAGTCATTTCATCTTGGATTTTTCTAGATATATCATAAGATAATGTTTCTGCATCAATATCTGATATTTTATCGCTACCAACAATAACTCTAAGTTCTCGTCCTGCCTGAATAGCATAAGTTTTTAATACTCCCGGATACGATAATGCTAAATCTTCCAAATCTTTTAATCTTTTAATATAAGACTCCACAATTTCTCTACGTGCTCCCGGACGAGCTCCTGATATTGCATCACAAACCTGTATTATTGGTGCTATTAATGTATTCATCTCAACCTCATCGTGGTGAGCTCCAATAGCATTACATATATCTGGTTTCTCTTTACATCTTTCTGCTATATTCATACCTAAAATAGCATGTGGTAATTCCGGCTCATCATCCGGCACTTTACCTATATCATGTAACAATCCAGCTCTTTTTGCAAATTTTGGATTTAACCCTAATTCAGATGCCATAATTGCTGCCAAATTAGCAACTTCTCTAGAGTGCTGTAATAAATTCTGACCATACGAAGAACGATACTTCATCTTTCCTACAAGTCGTATTAAATCCGGATGCAATCCGTGTATTCCTAGGTCTATAGTTGTTCGTTTTCCTGTTTCAATAATCTCCTCTTCTATCATTTTTTGTGTCTTAGCAACAACCTCCTCTATTCTTGCAGGATGAATTCTACCGTCTGTTACTAATTGATGTAATGATAATCTAGCAATTTCTCTTCTCACTGGGTCAAATCCTGATAAAATAATAGCTTCAGGTGTATCATCTACAATAATTTCTATACCTGTTGCAGCTTCTAATGCTCTAATATTTCGACCTTCTCTACCTATTATCCTTCCTTTTACATCGTCGTTATCTATATGAAATACTGTTACTGAATTTTCTATAGCACTTTCTGATGCTACCCTCTGAATTGTTTGTACAACAATTCTCTTAGCCTCTTTATTTGCTGTTAATTTTGCATCATCCATTATATCATTAATGTAAGACATAGCCTCTGTTCTTGCCTCTGCTTTTAACGACTCTATTAATTGACTTTTTGCCTCTTCAACAGACAACCCTGATATTGACTCCAACTGCTCTACATGTTGTTTATGCTGTTTACTTAGCTCTTCGCTTTTTTTCTCAACAATATTCATCTGAACAGATAAATTCTCTTTAATAGATTCAACTTCACTCCTTTTTCTATTTAAATCTTCTATTTTTTGAGAAATAATACTCTCCTTTTGTTTTATTCTATTCTCCGATTGATTTATCTTAGCATTTTTCTCATTAATGTACTTTTCATGCTCTGATTTTAATTGAAGGAATTTCTCTTTTGCTTGAAGTATTTTATCCTTCTTTATTATTTCGGCTTCAACTTTAGCCTCTTCGATTACTTTTAAGCTTTTCTTTCCTCTTCCTATTTTAAGCATTATAAAAGCAATTACACCTCCAGCAAATGCTGACACAATAATTGTAATAAATGTTTGACTCATAATTTAAATTTATATATATATTAAAAAAAACCCGCATCAATCTTTGTGCTTGTAGAAACCCCTGTTAAACACGGGTAGAGTCTCCAATTTATTTCTCACTTCCCCTGACTCAAAAAGAGTACCATAAAGGTGGGGCCTGTTTTACGTAAACTAAGTTCAACTCTAATGTAATAAATGTTGAGTTTCCCAAACTAGCTAAGAATTGATGCGGGCAATATCCTGCAATGTTTATAAAAAAGAACGTTTAATCTTGCTCTAGTATATCGGTTAATGTATTATCAAACTGTCTTATTGTATCCAATATCGGTTGCATATCATAATGTTCCTCTGTATGCACTAAACGCGTAACAAACTGCAATGCCACCATTGCTAAAAAATCTTGCTCATCTTTATCGTTATATAATTTTCGATATTGAATTACCGTATCATTAATTTTTTTAACAGCTATTCTAATCTGCTCCTCCTCTTTGCTATCTATCTTAAGTGGATAATACCTATCTACAATATTTACTCTTATTGTTAACTTATCATCCATAATTAATTGTCATTACCGATTTAAAAGTGCAATACAATTATCTATCTCCCGCACTATATTATTTATTTTTATTTTAGCCTCTTGCGAAGAACCTTCACTAGAAACTGTAAATGTTTCTGCTAAGGTACTTATTTCTAATTTATGTTCCAACTCTTTAATTAAAATATCTTTTTTTGATAATTCAAAATTCAATTTATCAACGACATCTTTAAGTTTTTCGTTATCTTTTCTTAACTCCTTATATAGATAAATAAATTTTTCGAATTTTCCGGCAAATTGTTCTATCAATCCTAAAGATTCCATCTGATACAACTTAAAATGTTATTAATTAATTTTCAACAACAAAGATAAAACAACATATTTTAAAAAAGAATTATTACTAATTAATTTTATCAACAATTCATTATAAAATAATTTATTCAAAAATTTTATAAAAGTCAATATAAACAACTGTTAAACGATTTAATAATTAATTATTTTTTAAACAAAAAAAGCTATTGATTGTTGTTCAATATATAAAATAAATATCAATGAGTTATATTATTAATAAATTAGATACTGGTGGAATAATAACAAATTATGATTGTTCTATACAATGTGCCCATTGTTTTCATAATTCTTCTCCATTAAGAAAGAAAGGTTTTATTTCTCCTGAAATGGCTAATAAAATTTTGACAAAATTAGAGTCTGTCGGTTGTCAATCATTACATATTGAGGGGGGTGAGCCTTTTTTGTACACAAAGGAGTTGATTGAACTTGTTGTAAAGATAGAAAACAGTTCTATCAATTTAGAATATATATCTACTAATTGTTCATGGTATAAAAACAAAACAGAATCTAAAAAAATATTAGAAACCTTAAAACACCATGGGCTGTCTCGTCTATTACTCAAAGTAAGTCCTTTTCAGAACGAACACATTCCTTTAAAAAAAGTCCAAAGCATTGCTAACATAGCTAAAGAAATAGGAATAAATATAATACTATGGGACAATGATTTATACTCTGAAGTAAACTCATTTGACCCTTCAAAAACACACTCTCTTCAACAATACATAGACAAATATGGTAATAATTATATAAAGAAGCTTGCTGAATGCTTTAATGTTAGTTTTATTAATAGAGAAACTAATTCTTATAATAAATATCTAAATAAATATTCTGTATCTGAAATACTATCACAGAATCAAGGGTGTGATAAAGATTTCCC
>Ga0256827_10000764_pt1 | contig 20243 bp, 22 predicted proteins | sample CV84metaG_FD_185977 | JGI IMG/M metagenome (GOLD analysis project Ga0256827, IMG submission 185977) | Hydrothermal vent microbial communities from East Pacific Rise, Pacific Ocean - CV84 | ecosystem: Environmental > Aquatic > Marine > Hydrothermal vents | place: Pacific Ocean: East Pacific Rise... | reverse complement strand
TATATTTTTTTTGTGATTGAAAAGGATTAATCGACCAGCCATTTGTTGCATTCATTTTGCTTTGGTGCTAGATTCCGCAACGTGAAAACTATAATATTTCAGCGAATATCTGCGTATGAGCCCCAGCAAGCATTTTGACGTTGCTGATGCGACTCTGGCCGTGCAGTTGTTCGGTCAGCAGAATAAGCATCTTAAACAGATAGAAAAAAAACTGGGCATCCGCCTTGGTAGCCAGGGAACCGTCATCCATCTCTCCGGTGAGCCTGCCCAGGTTCATGTCGGCTATCGCCTGCTTGAAGAGCTGTGTCTCTTGATGCGGGAGAATATGCCGATCTACCCTACCGATATCGATTACGCGATCCGGATTCTTTCGGCCAATTCAACAACCGCTTTAAAAGATATTTTTTGTGATACCGTTTTTATTTCGGCTCGCAATAAGCTTATTGCGCCCAAGAGTCTGGCGCAGAAAAACTATATCGATAATATCCGAAAAGATCATGTGGTTTTTGGTGTTGGCCCTGCCGGTACGGGGAAAACTTACCTTGCAATGGCGATGGGGGTGGCTGCCCTGATGCGCAAGGAGGTGAGCCGGATCATGCTGGTGCGGCCAGCCGTTGAGGCGGGAGAGAAGCTTGGCTTTCTTCCCGGAGATTTGGCCGAGAAAGTTAATCCCTACCTGCGGCCACTCTATGATGCACTCTATGATATGCTTGATCTGAAAAAGGCTCAGGAACTTTTGGAAAGTGGGGTTGTCGAGGTCGCACCACTGGCGTTCATGCGGGGGAGAACATTGAATGACGCTTTTGTCATTCTCGATGAAGCACAGAATACCACTGCTGAACAGATGAAAATGTTTTTGACCCGACTGGGTTTTGGTAGTAAAGCTGTGGTGACCGGGGACGTGACTCAGGTTGACCTTCCCAGAGGGCAGCAATCTGGATTATTGCAGGCGGTGGAGATTCTGGAAGGGGTTAACGATATTTCGTTTACCCACTTCAGTGATGTGGATGTGGTCCGTCATCCGATTGTTCAGGCGATTGTCCGTGCCTATCAGCGGGCAGATCAATCCCGCACGCAAGGACAAAGTTCACCCGGTGGTACTGCTGCTATTGAGGATTTATGACTAAAGAAGAAAAAGACCGGTCATTATTGAGGCGTACGGCTATCTTCAGGGGTGGATTTCAAGGACTGAAAGATCAGCGCCAGCCCCGCTTGGGGGGGTGGTTGCTACTGGTTGTTGTGGCCCTGTTGACCCTGATTATTGTGCCGAAGGGGGGACTGATCCCCGGTTATTATGCCCCCGGGGATATTGCTACTCGCGATATCAAATCACCCCGCGATCTATTGGCGGAAGATATCCCACTAACTGAGTCAAAGCGTGATGAGGCGGCAAATGCCTCTCCTCTGATCTATGATCTGGATACCACCTCCGGGAGGCAGGCGATTAAACGTATTCGTCAGGGGCTCGGTTTGTTGCTGCTGCAGCAGGGGGATGATCAACCGGTCCGATCGGACGATCTCTTGTTACAGCTTGAAACCGATTTTGGGGTTCCTTTGACGAAGGAGGAGTTCAAGCCGCTTCTTGATCTGGCTGTCAATCAGAATATTGCAGTGCTAACCGGCGACCTGCTTGCGCCAATTTTCACCCGGCCGATTGTGGCTAACTATCAGGATTTTAAAGCCGATCTGGATAAAGGACTGCTGGCATTTAACCGGGATGGAGAGAAGAGAGTCAGTCCAGAACTGCTGCAAGAAACAGTCGGATTGAAAGATGCGTTACTCAGAGCTAAAGAGCAATTAGCGCTAATTCCCGGGACAACAGCGATCCAGCGGAAAACACTATTGAAGTTGGTTCAGCAGCAATTGCGACCAACCTTGGTTTTAAATCCGGAAAAGACTGAAAAACAACGGCAGGAGGCACGCGAACAGATTGCCCCGGTCCTCTTTCAGGTGAAAAAGGGGGAAATGGTGGTTCGGGGCGGGGAGCGGGTGACTGCTGACCAAATCCTTAAATTGCAGGCAATTCGAAACTCGGGTCGTGATAGTCGCAGTCTCCGGATTGCGGCGGGTTTATTTATCTGTTCGCTGTTGCTGGTCTATGTTGGTTTCTATTTTGCCCGGCATAATATTAGTAAGTTCCACCCCGATTCCCGTGACCTGCTGTTTCTTGCTACGGTATTTATTGCTCTGTTTGCCCTGATGAAAATCTCAATTTTTATTGCTGCCGGGGTGGGGAATAGTTTTGGTTATATCAGTTCCACGGCTTATCTCTACGCGATCCCCTTTGCTTTGGGAGCCATGTTGGTCCGAATTGTTCTCAATTCGGAAACCGCTTTCCTGTTTGCGGTTTGTTGTGCGGTTCTGGTGGGATTTTTATTCGGCAACAGCCTATTGATGGCTTTTTATGTTCTGATCGGCAGTCTCGTCGGAGCTCACGGGGTTCGTCATTGTCAGCAGCGTACCGCTCTGTACCGGGCCGGCTTGTGGGTTGGGTTAACCAATGTCGCTCTGCTGATTGGGATTCAGCTTTTAAATGGTCATGACTTTAGCTTGCAATCACTCTGGAATCTGGGGTTTGGTTTTTTGGGTGGTTTAGCCAGCGCGATTGTGGTGAACGGCGTTGTCCCGCTGGTCGAATCCTTCTTTAAATATACGACAGATATTAAATTGTTGGAATTATCCAATATGAATGCCCCGATTTTGCGTCAATTAATGATTGAGGCTCCGGGAACTTACCACCACTCTATTCTGGTTGGCAATTTAGCCGAAGCGGCTGCGGAATCAATCCATGCTAATCCGCTTTTAACCCGGGTTGCAGCTTATTATCATGACATCGGGAAAATTAAGAAGCCACTCTATTTTATCGAAAACTCCGGTGGCCAGCGCAATAGACATGATAAATTGGCCCCTTCCATGAGTGCTCTGATTTTGACCTCTCATGTTAAGGATGGCGTTGATTTAGCCCGTGAACATAAATTAGGGGCAAAACTGGTTGATATTATTCAGCAACACCATGGGACAACCCTGATAAAATTCTTCTATGACCGGGCTAAAGTTCAGGCAAAACCCGGAACACAACAAATTGATGAACGTGATTATCGCTACCATGGTCCTAAACCACAGACCCGGGAGGCCGCTTTAATTATGCTGGCAGATGCGGTTGAAGCGGCGAGTCGAACTCTGACTGATCCAACTCCGGCTCGGATTCAGGGGATGGTGAAAAAGCTGATCAATAATATTTTTATTGATGGTCAGCTGGATGAGTGTGATCTGACCCTGAAAGATCTCAACCTGATTGCAAAAAGCTTCAACCGGATTATGGCCGGATCTTTCCACCATCGGGTAGATTATCCGGAGCCGGTCCATATCGTCAGGGATAAGGGTGATGGGGGCGATAAAAATTCTGTCAAAGAGAAAGAGAAATTGAACAGTGCGGATTCAGATAGAAAATCGTCAGCGCCGATACAAGATCCAGAAGCGGTCATTACGGAAGATAGCCCAGAGGATCTTAGACGTCTCGGGATATCCTGAGGCAGAGCTGTCCATATTGATTCTTGATAATGGGGGGATTCAGGAGATTAATTGGGAGTACCTGCAGCGTGATTGCCCGACCAACGTCATCTCTTTTGCGATGCAGGAGGGGGAGGGGGCCGGTTTGCTCCCCCTGGTTCTGGGGGATGTGGTGATTTCGGCGGAGCGGGCGGCAGCTGATGCTGCCGAAGCGGGGATTCCATTTGTGCATGAACTCTGGTTTCTTCTGGTGCACGGAGTTCTTCACCTGCTGGGTTATGACCATGAGCGGGGCTCAGCGGAAGATGCAGAGTTGATGGAGAAACGGGAAGCTGAAATTTTTTCCCAACTTGTTAAAGAGTTTCCCCTTTCGCTAAACTCTTGATCTGATTCATTCCGCTTTATCTAAAAGCATATTCAGGGAGAAGAAGAGAGTCGTGGATAACGATCAATTAAAGGAACCCGATAGCTGGTTGAAACGTCTGGGGCGCAGGTTTAGCTATCGACCCCGGGCAACCAGTGAAGAAGAGTTGCAGGAATTGATCGATGCTTCTGAACAGCAGGGGATTATCGATGAAGGGGAAGGGGATATGCTCCAGTCTATTCTGGAGCTGGATGAGACGATCCTGCGGGAAATCATGGTGCCACGGACCGATATGGTCTGTGTCGATGCCGATGCTCCGTTTGGTGAGATTCTTGCGGCAATCCTCAGCTCCGGTCACTCACGTATTCCGGTCTACAAAAACAATATCGATAATATTATCGGGCTGGTATACGCCAAAGATCTGCTCCGTTTCTGGGGTCGCCCCATTGACACCATCCCCCTGTCCGAAATTATCCGCCCCCCGTTTCTGGTGCCGGAATCAAAACAGGTCAGTGTTCTCCTCAAAGAGTTCCAGTCGGCCTGTGTCCATATTGCCATTGTTATTGATGAGTACGGGGGAACCTCTGGACTGGTGACAATCGAAGATCTGATTGAAGAGATCGTTGGTGAAATCCAGGATGAGTATGACCACAAAGAGGAGTGGTTGGTGAAGCAACCGGACGGATCGTTTCTGGTTGATGGCCGTTTGAATATTGAAGAGTTTGAGGAATATTTTGATATCGAAGTGGCCCGGGAAAAATTCGACACGCTGAGTGGTTATATCGTTGAACAGTCAGGCAGCGTTCCTGTGGTTGGAGAAAAAATCAGAATTGGTGATTTTGATATAGTGATTGAGCAGGGGGATCAGCGGGTGATCCGCCAACTCAGGATTATTCCAATCTCTCCACCGGTAGTAGAGGCTGAGGAACATTGATGTCTCTGGTAAGACCTGATCGTACCCTGCTGGTTGCCGCCGGGTCAGGACTCTTGCTTGCTGCTGCATTTCCCCGCCCTGATCTGTATCCGTTGGCCTGGGTGGCCTTCATTCCGTTGTTATTGGTGATGCGCCGGCGTCCCTTCGCCTCTGGATTTACCGCCGGGGCGGTATTTTTTGCTACGGTGCTGTATTGGTTGAACATTGTGATGACCACTTATGGTGGCCTCCCGCTGATTTTATCACTGGTCGCCTATCTGTCTCTGGTCGCCTATCTGTCTCTCTATTTTGCTTTGGCAACCTGGATCTCCTGTCGCCTTGAAACGGTGTTGAAACTTCCATACCTGGTAACTTTGCCTCCTGTTTGGGTCGCTTTAGAATATCTGCGCGGAATAATTTTTACCGGATTTCCCTGGGCGATCATCGGTTATTCTCAGCAAAACTTTTCTCTGGCGATTCAAAGCTCTGATGTGACCGGAGTTTACGGGGTGAGTCTGATGCTGGTGGTGGTGAATTGTGCCATTGCCGGAGTGCTTTCTGCACCAAAGAGCCGTTTGGCCTGGTTGGGAATTGCCGCAACCGTGGTTATTTCAATCAGTCACTTTGGTTACGGAATCTGGCGGGAATCGCAGCCACTTGAACAACGGAGTGAACAATTGCAGGTGGCTCTGATTCAAGGTAATATCGATCAGGGGCAAAAGTGGATTCCGGAAAACCGACAATCAACAATCGACAGGTATCGGAGTTTATCGGTTCAAGCACTTGACGAGCACCCTGAATTGGTCATCTGGCCGGAAGCTGCCGCACCATTTTTTCTTCAGGATCAATCGGATCTATCATCGCAGGTAGAAAAAATCCCCGAAATGTTGGGTGCTGCTCTGTTGCTTGGCAGTCCGGCTTATCAATTATCTCCATCCGGAGAGTATCGATACTTTAACAGTGCTTTTCTATTTTCCTCTACGGGAGAACAGCTGGGTCGTTCGGATAAGATCCATCTGGTCCCCTTCGGTGAATATGTTCCGCTGGGGAAGCTTCTCACTTTTATTGATAAGCTAGTTGTCGGAGTTGGCAATTTTTCTCCCGGGGTGATTCAACCGTTACCGTTGAATGGTCATACCCTTGGTGTTCTGATCTGCTATGAAGCGATATTTCCGTCGCTGGCTCGGGAGTATGTGCGGGAGGGGAGTAGCCTGCTGGTCAATTTGACCAATGATGCCTGGTTTGGGCGCTCTTCTGCCCCCTATCAGCTTCTTGCTATGACCCGATTCCGGGCTATTGAAAACCGGATCTGGATTGCCCGGGCTGCCAATACCGGAATCTCGGCACTGATTTCACCAGCGGGACGGGTGACCCTCTCCGGCCCGATTTTTGAGCCACGACAATTAAGTGGAACTGTTGGTCTGGGGGCTGAACCCACGTTTTACACCCGCTTTGGGGATATATTTGCCTTCGTCTGCTTAGGCTTCAGCAGTGTCTATCTGCTCCTGCTTCTGTTTATGTGGAGACGAGACTAACTGTCGGTTAAAGATTGAAAGGATCTCTATCGTGAAAGCAACAGCCATTATTCCTGCCCGTTACGGATCAACCAGGTTTCCTGGAAAACCTTTAGCACCGATTAACGGTTTGCCGATGATTCAGCATGTGTATCAGCGGGTTGCCGTTGCAACGCTGATTGATCGGGTGATTGTGGCAACTGATGATGAGCGTATCGTGGCTGTCGTTGAAGGTTTTGGTGGCGAGGTGATGCTGACCCGGGAGGACCATCCAACCGGTACCGATCGATTGGCCGAAGTGGCAGAGACAATTGCCTCAGAGCTGATTGTTAATGTTCAGGGGGATGAACCGTTGATTGATCCCCGCATGGTTGATCAGGCGGTTGCTCCATTGGCCAAAAATCGGCAGATTCAGATGGGAACTCTGGCGAGTCAAATTAATCAGATTGATGATTTTCATAACCCCAATGTGGTGAAGGTGGTCAAAGATCAGTCGGGTTTTGCCCTCTATTTTTCGCGGGCACCAATCCCCTGGCCCCGTGATCTGGATTCTGAGCAGCTTGAAAAGATCCTGCCGCAACCGGGATTTCTCAGACATATCGGTCTTTATGTCTACCGCCGGGAACTGTTGCTTGATTATCCTTCCTGGCCAAAAACTCCCCTGGAAAACTTGGAGAACCTGGAACAATTGCGGGCCCTTGAACGGGGAATCCGGTTGTATGTTGCCGAGACCGAATTCCGCTGCCACGGAGTTGATACACCGGAAGATCTAGAGCGGGTTTCTCAACTCATGTCTGCAGAAAATAAGTAATTAAAACAGACTGTTATCCCTCATCTTTAAGTTTGGATGGTTTTTTGCATGAACAGGGTTTCCTTCGCTCCAGTTTCTGTGTAGAATCGACCTTTAATAGTTTTTATCTAACCGGCCATTGAAAATTAACTGCGTTGCGATTGCTGGGCCAAAGTTGTTGTTGCAACCACAAAATACTTTTCAACCCCCTGCTTGATGCGGTCGTTGGCAGCAATTTTATGAAGGATGGAATGAAATCAATGAAAACAAAGTTTCTCTTTGTCACTGGTGGTGTGGTCTCTTCTCTTGGTAAGGGTTTGGCAGCGGCTTCGATTGGAGCACTGATGGAGGCCCGGGGTTTGCGTGTCTCAATGCAGAAAATGGATCCCTATATCAATGTTGATCCCGGAACGATGAGCCCGTTTCAGCATGGTGAAGTATTTGTCACTGAAGATGGTGCCGAGACCGATCTAGACCTCGGTCACTATGAACGCTATACCTCGGCAAAATTGTCGCGTAAATCAAACTTTACCACCGGTCAGGTTTATGATTCGGTCATTCGTAAAGAGCGCCGTGGCGATTATCTGGGGGGGACGGTTCAGGTTATTCCCCATATCACCAATGAGATTAAGCAGAAGATTCTCGACAATGCCAAAGGTGTCGATATCGCCATTATTGAAGTTGGCGGTACTGTCGGCGATATTGAGTCACTCCCTTTTCTCGAAGCGATACGGCAATTCCGAGCCGATTGTGGCCGGGATAATGTTCTCTATATTCACCTCACTCTGGTTCCGTATATTGCAACCGCCGGGGAATTAAAAACCAAACCGACCCAACATAGTGTCAAAGACCTGCGGGAAATAGGTATCCAGCCGGATATCTTATTGTGCCGTTGTGATCGTGAAATTCCCCGCGATATGAAAGAGAAGATTGCACTGTTCTGTAATGTGCCGGAGGAGGCAGTCATCACCGCCCGTGATGTTGAAACCATCTATGAAGTTCCTACCGTTTTTTATGCCCAGGGGCTGGATGAACGGATTGTTGATTACCTCAATATCTGGACTAAAACTCCTGATTTGTCGGGCTGGGAGAGAATTGTCCAGCGGGTTAAAGAGCCGGCCAATGAGACGACGATTGCCGTTGTCGGGAAATATGTCGGTTTGACCGAGAGCTACAAATCTTTAGCTGAGGCGTTGACCCATGGTGGTATCGCCAATAATTGCCGGGTTTCACTCAAGTATGTTGATTCTGAAGCTTTGGAACGTCATGGTATTGATGATGCTTTTGCCGATGTTGACGGAATTCTGGTTCCCGGTGGTTTTGGCGAGCGGGGCAGTGAAGGAAAAATTTCTGCAATCGGCTATGCCCGGGAAAATAAAATTCCGTTTTTTGGCATCTGTCTTGGATTACAGATGGCGATTGTTGAGTTTTCCCGCCATGTCTGTGGCCTTGAGGATGCTCACTCTTCAGAGTTTCATGAAGCTGCAGAGAACCCGGTAATCCATATTATGGAAGGGCAGAAGAAGGTCAAGGGCAAGGGGGGGACGATGCGGTTGGGTGCCTACCCCTGTGATCTGATCGAAGGCTCTCTGGCGCGGAGAATTTACGGCAAAGATCATTTGACCGAACGGCATCGCCATCGTTATGAATTTAACAATGATTACCTTGAAAAATTAGAGAGTGGCGGGTTGATTTTTTCTGGGATCAATCCCGATTTGAATCTGGTGGAAATTGCTGAATTGGCCGATCACCCCTGGTTTCTCGGCTGTCAGTTCCACCCGGAATTTAAATCCCGGCCGATGGAGCCCCATCCACTATTTGAATCCTTTGTCGGAGCCTGTCAAAAGCAGCACGAGGAGGGAAAATGAGAGTTGTTAACGTCGGTCCGGTTCGCTTTGGTGGCTCCAAGCAATTGGTTTTGATTGCCGGTCCCTGCGCAATTGAAGATGAAGACCTGACTTTGAGAATTGCCGAGGGACTCAAGGAAACTACCCAGGCTCTTGGTTGTGAGCTGATTTTTAAAGCTTCCTACGATAAGGCCAACCGAACCTCCGTGACTTCATTCCGGGGGCTTGGAGTGGAACGGGGGTTGCGGATTCTGGATCGGGTCAAGCGGGAGTTTGAACTGCCGATTATCTCTGATGTCCATGATATCAGCCAGATTGCTGCCGCTGCCGAGGTTCTGGATATCCTGCAGATTCCCGCATTTTTAAGTCGTCAGACCGACTTACTGGTCGCTGCCGGGGAGAGCGGAAAACCGATCAATCTGAAAAAAGGGCAATTTTTGGCTCCCTGGGATATTGAGCATGGGGTGAATAAAATTGCTTCAACCGGTAATGAGGCGATCCTGTTGACTGAGCGGGGGGTCTCATTCGGTTATAATAATCTGGTGGTTGATATGCGTTCACTGGTGATTATGCGCGAAATGGGCTATCCGGTGGTCTTTGATGCGACCCATTCAGTCCAGCTACCAGGTGGTGCAGGAGGATCATCTTCCGGGCAACGGGAGTATGTCGGAGCACTGTCCCGGGCTGCTGCGGCAACCGGTATTGATGGTCTGTTCTGGGAGGTTCATGAAAATCCGGAGAAAGCTCTCTGTGACGGAGCAAACTCTCTCCCCCTCGGTCAGGTGAAAGAACTTTTGAAACAAATTTTGGAATTCGATGCCACCTTCAAAAAGTCTGAACGAGGAGAGGTTGGTGATGATTAAAACCGCAAAGCGGGTTTTGCAGATTGAGGCAGATGCTGTGTTAGCGCTGCAGTCCCGAATTGATACTACCTTCACCCGGGCCGTGGAGATGATTTTAGCTTGCCGGGGGAAAGTCGTTGTGACGGGGATGGGTAAGTCCGGATTGATTTGCCAGAAGATTGCGGCCACGATGGCTTCAACCGGTACCCCGACTTTTTTTCTTCACCCCGCTGAAGGGATTCATGGTGATCTCGGGATGCTCTCAAAAGGGGATGTCGTGATTGCCGTCTCTTATTCCGGAGAGACCGAGGAGGTGAACCGGATTCTGCCGGCGATTAAGCGGATGGGCTTACCATTGATCACGATGTCGGGGAGTCCACATAGTACGCTGGGAATTGCCGGTGATGTTCACTTGGATATCAGCGTCACTGAAGAGGCCTGTCCTCTCGGTTTAGCACCAACCGCCAGCACGACGGTGACCTTGGCTATGGGTGATGCTTTGGCAGTTGCCTTGCTGGATGCCCGTGGTTTTAAGGCGGAAGACTTTGCTCTCTTTCATCCCGGTGGAGCTTTGGGGAAAAAACTGCTGTTGCGGGTTGAAGATCTGATGCATGTCGATGCTGAGATCCCGCTGGTTCCGATGGAAACCCTGCTTCAGGATGCCTTGTTTGAGATCACCAGTAAACAATTGGGTTTGACCGGGGTTGTCAATGCTCAGGGGGCTCTGGTCGGGGTTTTTACTGACGGTGATTTACGGCGGATTATGCAGAATGGTCTGGAGTGTTTTCAACAACCGATCGAGCAGGTGATGTCCAGGAACCCGAAACGTATCCTGCGGAGAAATCTGGCTGCCAAGGCGTTACAGATTATGGAGTCCCATTCAATCACTTCGCTGTTCGTTTTTGCCGATGAGCAGGGGGAGGTTCCGGTTGGGATTATCCATCTGCATGATTTGTTGAAATCGGGGGTGGTTTAATGGAGAAGCAACTGGTCAAAATTAAACTCTTGCTCTTGGATGTTGATGGTGTTTTGACCGATGGTCGAATCTTTTATGACAATCAGGGGAACGAGCTAAAGGGATTCGATGTTAAAGATGGTCATGGATTGAAAATGCTGCAACGGGCGGGGATCAAGGTGGGAATCATTACCGGTCGCAATTCTGCCGTTGTCAGTCGTCGTGCTCAGGAATTGGGTATCGATATCCTTTATCAGGGGGCACTGCGTAAATTGGAGCCTTATCTGGAAATTCTTGCTGAACAGAATCTGCTTGATGAGCAGGTTGCCTATGTCGGTGACGATATCGTCGATCTGCCAGTTTTAGTTCGGGTCGGGTTTAGTGCGACGGTTGCTGATGCGGTTCCCGATGTTTTCCCCTATGTCGATTATGTGGCGACGCGTCCCGGTGGACGTGGTGCGATCAGAGAAATCTGTGATTTATTACTCCGGGCATCAGGTCAGTGGGATGAAATAACCGAAAGATATTTCGATTCCACCTTTACGTCAGATTGATGTTTAACTTCAGGCGGTTGCTAGCTTTTCTGATTCTGCTCTCCAGTGTCGTGTTGACGGTTGTTATCTATCATCATCTGCAACAACGGAGCCCAAAGGAAATTCTTAGCATGTTGCCGGAGAATATTGACCTTGCGGTTGCCGATCTTCATTACACCCAGAATGAAAACGGACAGCGACGCTGGACTCTTGATGCCGATAATGCGGAATATGAGCGTGACAGTGGTTTGGCAAAACTTACGACTGTGAAATTACTATTTTATGATGCTGGCGCCTTTGGTGAGCTGACCTTGACTTCTGAAGATGGCCAACTAGAGCAGGAAACCCGCCAGGTTGATGTTTGGGGAGACGTTCAGATTGAGTCAACAAGTGGTGAGCAACTGTTCACCGAACGGTTGCACTACGATGATCAGCTTCGACAATTGAGTACCGATGAACCAATCCACCTGCTCTCTGCCGATGCAGATTTGACCGGGGTTGGATTGCGGGTTGAGATTGATCGGGGGCAGATGATTGTGAAGGATAAGGTTCGGGTGATATTTTATCCAGCAGGAAGAGAGAAAAAATAAATGGTTGGGAGATGGTTGTTACTATTGTTCGGTGTCCTCTGTTGTGCCTCGGTAGGCTATGCCAAAGAGGTGACAACTCCGGCGTTTGACCGAGATCAGCCGATTGAAATTACCGCGCAGAAGTTAGAAGTGCTGCAGGTAGAGCGAGAATCAATCTTTACCGGGAATGTTGTGGCTATCCAGGGAGAGATGACCCTCTCTGCAGATAAGCTGATTATTTATCTACAGAAAGCCAAAGATCAGGTTGATCGTCTGGAGGCTATTGGACAGGTACGGTTTGTTCAGCTGGACCGGGTGGCAACCGCCAAACGGGCCGTTTTTTACCAGGAACAGCAGAAGTTGGTTTTAATCGGCGATGCTGCGGTGACCCAGGGAGGGAATACGATTTCCGGAGATGAGATTACCCTGTTTGTTGCAGAGGACAGGACCGTGGTCAAAGGGTCGAAAACCAATCGGGTTAAAGCAGTCATTATTCCGCCAAAGAAAGTGAAAAAATAGTGAGCAGGGTTCTCAGAGCAAGTGAATTATACAAAACCTACGTTGGTCGTGAGGTTGTTTCGGGAGTTAATCTGGAAGTTCATTCAGGTCAGGTGATCGGTCTTCTGGGTCCGAACGGTGCCGGGAAGACAACCAGTTTCTACATGGTGGTCGGATTGGCAAAGCCGGATAAGGGACAGGTGTTTCTTGATGATCTTGATATTACCGAGTTACCCATGTATCGACGGGCGCGCCTGGGGATCTCCTATTTACCGCAGGAAGCATCAGTATTTCGTAAGTTGTCTGTAACGGAAAACCTGTTGGCAATCATTGAAACTCTGAAGCTCACTAAAGCGGAACAGAAACAACGTCTGGAGCGGTTGCTGGATGATTTCAACATCGATCATATTGCCGATTCAAAAGGGTATGCCCTTTCCGGAGGGGAGCGACGACGGGTTGAAATAGCCAGATCATTGGTCCTTGATCCGGCTTTCCTTCTGCTGGACGAACCGTTTGCCGGGATTGATCCGATTGCTGTTATTGATATCCAGACCATTATCTCGCAATTGAAAGAGCGAGGTATCGGAGTCCTTATTTCTGATCACAATGTCCGGGAAACTCTCGGGGTCTGTGATCAGGCATATATTTTAAGCCAAGGGAAGTTACTTGAATATGGAACCCCTGAAGAGATTGCTGCGAGTCCGGTAGCTCGGGAAATCTATCTGGGAGAAAAGTTTAAACTTTAATTTTTTTGTTACAGGTGGCTACTCATGTTTGAAGAGCAGTGACTTGAGTATTATTTATTGAGCAGGAGCAGCCTGCTTTTGGAAAAAACACTTTATGGCTCTTGATCTTCGATTACAAGTTAAACTCAGTCAGCAACTGGTTATGACACCACAGTTGCAGCAGGCAATTAAACTATTGCAGCTGTCACGGATGGAGTTGGTGGATGTTGTGACCGAAGAATTAGCTGAGAACCCACTGCTTGAAGAGGGGGTTGAGACGAAGGAGGAGCTTGAAGGGAGGGTTGCCAATCTCGAGGGCGAGGCTGTTTCCCCGTCTGAGGCCGCCCCCGAACAGGAGGTTAAGGCCGAATCGGAGGGAATGAATGATATCGATTGGCAGACCTACCTTGAAGGGTATAGCCTGAACAGCAGTGATACTCGGAACAGTTATGAAGATCACGAAGATCGCCCCTCTTACGAAAGCTTATTGACACGTCAGGAGAATTTGAAAGATCATCTGATGTGGCAACTAAATCTCTCATCCTTTCCCGCTGATGAGCGGCTTGCCGCTGCTGAAATCATTGGGAACCTGGATGATATCGGTTATCTGCATGCAGATTTGGAAGGGCTGGCGGAGAATTCAGAATTCGGACTGGAGGTGTTTGAGTCAGCTCTTAAACGAGTTCAACAATTTGACCCTGCCGGTGTTGCCGGGCGAAATCTTCAGGAATGTCTTCTGCTACAGTTGGATCGACTGGAACTGTCAGACTCTCTGGCTGCGACAATCTTACGGGATTTTATTAGTGATCTTGAGGGACGTAAATATTCGGTTATTGCCAAAGCACTGAAGGTTTCTCTGGATGATGTCCTGAATGCATCAAAAATGATTGCCAGCCTCGACCCGCGTCCGGGAAGAGCCTACAACGAGGAGGATGTTCACTATATTTCTCCCGATATCTATGTCCACAAGGTTGGAGATGAGTATGTGGTGACGCAAAATGATGATGGTTTACCCAATTTGCGTATTAACTCATTTTACCGTAAGGCCCTAAGTGATTCAAAAACTGTAGATAAAAAGGCCGGTGAATATATTCAGGAGAAAATGCGCAGCGCAGTCTGGCTGATCAAGAGTATCCATCAGCGACAACGGACTATTTACAAAGTAACCAAGAGTATTGTTAAATTTCAGAGAAAGTTTTTTGACCATGGTATTGAGTATCTGAAACCACTGGTTCTCCGGGATGTTGCTGACGATATCGAGATGCATGAGTCCACGGTGAGTCGGGTGACAACTAATAAATATGTCCAGACACCGCAGGGGTTGTTTGAATTAAAATATTTCTTTAACAGCGGGATTAATACAGCTGATGGTGAATCTATCGCTTCGGAGAGTGTGAAGAGCCGGATTAAAGAGATTATTGCTGAAGAAGATCCTAAAAAACCCTATTCGGATCAGAAAATTGTTGCTCTTCTGGCGGAACACAATATTGATATTGCACGTCGGACGGTCACCAAGTATCGAGAGATGCTTGGACTTGGTTCTTCTACCGAGAGGAAGCGGCTGTTTTGATTGGTGTGATGATTATATCTGGGGATTCTGTTGGCAGATAATTTTATTTTCCTCCGGTGAAAAGGTGCTTTGAAGATAATTCTGCGTTATAGTTAAACTAATCCAGATTCCATGCCGGAGTCTGTTGAAGCAAGGAGGTTGCCCTATGCAAATTGCCGTTACCTTCCGTCACATGGAGAGTAGTGATGCCATTCGCAATTATGTGGAAGAGAAACTGTCCCGGGTTAAGAAGTACATTGAAGAGCCGATAGATGCTCAGGTCGTGTTATCGGTACAAAAAAAGATACATCATCGTGCCGAGGTGACCATGGTCGCAAAAGGGCTGACCATGAAAAGTACCGAGAGTAAGGAAGATATGTATGCTGCTATCGATCTGATGGTCGATAAAATAGAGCGGCAACTGAAGCGTTATAAGGATAAGCTGAAGCGACACAAGGGGGATAGCGGAATTCACCGGCGGCTGGAAAAGAGAGTCTATGCGGCTGCAAGTGTTGATGAGGGGGCCGATAGCCCGGAAATTATCCGCAGTCACTCCTTTTCTGCAAAACCGATGTCGGTGGAAGAAGCGGTTATGCAGATGGACCTTTTGGGTAAAGAATTCCTTGCTTTTACCGATGATAGCAGCGAAGAGATGCATGTCGTCTATCGGCGTAAAGACGGTAACTACGGTTTGATCGTCCCGCAGGGAAGCTAAAATTTGCAACGGGTCTCTTTCCTTTGGAGGACAGAGACCCGTATTTTTCTATTTCTGACTTGATAAGATTGTGATTATGAAAATATCTGAACTGCTGGACCCAAGGGCGATTATTGCTGATATGCAGGCGAAAGATAAGCCTGGAGCTCTTGTTGAATTGACCGATTCGTTGATCGCCTGTGAGTCATCTTTAAACCGGGATAATGTGATTTCTGTATTGCAGGAGCGGGAACGTCTTGGGAGTACCGGGATTGGTGATGGCGTTGCCATTCCCCATGGCAAATTAGCCGGAATTCCTGAATTAAAACTAGTCTTTGGTCGGAGCCTCACGGGGGTTGATTTTGAATCGATGGATGGCCAACCGGCGTACCTGTTTTTTCTGTTGATTGCTCCCGAGGAATCGGTTGGTGTCCACCTGAAGACTCTGGCGAGAATTTCTAAATTATTAAAAGATGTTACGGTTAGAAAAAAATTGCTGGATGCCCCTGACCAGGCGGCAATTTATCAGGTTATTCTAGACCAAGAGGAACAAACCTGATTATTTGTAAGACCACTCTCTGGTGTATAGTCAGGTTAAAAATATAATGCCAAAACTTACCATTCAGGAAATACTCGATGAGAAAGAATCCGGCCTTGATCTGGAATTGTTATCCGGGGCCGGAGGTCTATCCAATACGGTTTCGGTGCCGCGGATTCAGAAGCCCGGACTTGCATTGGCCGGCTATACCGACAGTCTGCATCCTGATCGGGTACAGATCATTGGTTCGACCGAACTGAGTTTTCTGAATACCATGTCCCGGGATGAAGCGGTAGAAAAGCTTCAGGGGCTCTGCCGGAAGAAATTATCCTGTCTCATCATTACAAAGAATCAGCCAGCTCCTGACTACCTCATTGAACACACCGAAGCAGGCAATACCCCACTGTTAAGAACCAAACATCTCAGCTCTAATTTTATTGCCCTTTTGACCCGCTTTTTGGAAGAACGGTTATTGCCGACATCGACTCTGCACGGAGTTCTGATGGATATCCTCGGGGTTGGTGTGCTGATCCAGGGGAAGAGCGGGGTGGGGAAGAGTGAGTGTGCTCTTGAATTGATTTTGCGGGGGTATCGCCTGGTTGCTGATGATATTATTAAGGTACGGTTTAAACTTCCTGCTGTTATCTTTGGTGAAGGGATGGATCTGCTTCACTATCACATGGAAATTCGTGGTCTGGGAATTCTTAATATCAAGCACCTGTTTGGAGTTGCCGCAATCCGGGAACGCAAGAAAATTGATCTGGTCGTTGAACTGGTAAAATGGGATGACGATAAAGAGTATGATCGTCTCGGGTTAGAAAAACAGGTTTTTAATATTCACGGGGTTCCCCTTCCTTTTGTCCAGATTCCTGTTGCTCCGGGGCGGAATATCAGTACTATCGTGGAAGTTGCAGCGCGCAATCAATTACTGAAAGAGATGGGTTATCATAGTGCCCGTGAATTTCAGGCTCTATTGGAAAAACGGATGGCCGAAACGGCATATCTCCATTCCCACAATATAATCGGGGATGATCTGGAATGAGCCGACGGTTACTGATTATTAGCGGACTCTCGGGCTCCGGAAAAAGTACCGCAGCCCGGGTGCTGGAAGATCAGGGTTTTTTCGTGGTGGATAATCTGCCGTTGGTGATGTTGCCGGACTTTATGTTGCGATCTCGAGAGGGATTGAATTCTAATGCCGATGTTGCCGTAGTTATAGACGTTCGCAACCGTGGTTTTTTAAGTGACTATGAAACAACATTCGCCCTCTTGGAGGGGGAAGGGTACCAGATTGATATTCTGTTTCTGGAGGCTGCCGATGCGGTTTTGCAGAGACGTTATTCTGAAACCCGGCGTTTACACCCTCTTGCGACCGTTGACTCTCTCCAGTCAGGGATAGAAAAGGAGCGGCAGCAACTGCAGAAGTTACGGGGTCGGGCGACGAAGATTATTGACAGCAGTAATTTGAATTTGCGGCAATTGCGCGATCTGATTCTTGGTTTTCTCGGTGAAGAACATGATTTACTGCTGATTGTCAATTTAGAATCATTTGGCTACCGTTACGGCCTTCCGCCGGCAGCCGATTTAGTTTTTGATGTCCGTTTTTTGCCCAACCCATACTACGTTGATGAACTCAGGCCACTGACCGGTTTGGATCCAAGGTTACGTAACTATGTCCTCTCTCAGCAGGCTTGTCGCGATTTTCGCCAGCATCTTAACCACATGCTTGGTTTCTTGCTTCCCCATTACCGTGCGGAGGGAAAGAGTTATTTGACGGTTGCCATTGGTTGTACCGGGGGGAGGCATCGGAGTGTTGCTATTGTTGAGGATCTTTCCAGTAGTTTTCCGCAGTCGGGGGTAATCCTTCGGGTGAACCACCGGGATATTGATAAAGGTTAGAGGATGATTGGTCTTGTGGTTGTGACCCATGCCGGTTTGGCAGAGGAGTTTATTCGGGCGGCAGAACTGATTCTCGGACCACTTAAGCGGGTTGAGTCCCTCAGTATCGATCATGGATTATCGTTAGATACGGCCAGGGTGAAATTGGATCAGGTCGTTGCTCGGGTTGGCCAAGACGGTGATGGGGTTATTATTCTGACCGATCTGTTTGGTGGTACTCCGACCAATATCAGTGCTGAGTTGCTTCAGGATGGTGTGGTTGAAATTTTGACCGGGGTGAATTTGCCGATGCTGATCAAGGGGGTTGGTTCCCGGACGAACCAAAATCTGGAGAGTCTGGTGACCCTGCTCAAAGATTCCGGGAAAAATGCAATTGTCCGTCCTGCTGAGTTACTGCGTTCTACCCGTTAGGATGGTTTTATTTGGGGAATTATGGCACTTGTTCTTGTTCGTTTAGATAACCGGTTGATTCATGGTCAGGTTCTGGAAGCCTGGGTTCCTTTTGTTCAGGCAGATTGCATTGTTGTTGCCAACGATGATATCTCCCGGAAGCCGTTGCAGAAGATCATGATGAAGTCCTCAGTCCCCAGCCGGATTCAGGTTGAGATTGGGACTGTCGCTGAAGCCATTCAGTTGTTGAACTCTCCAGAACTCAGTAAGCGGAGAGTTTTACTGCTATTTGGTACGCCGGCTGATGCAGTGCGTGCCTATCAAGGGGGCTTAATCTATGAACAACTGAATCTGGGGAATTTACAGGCCGATCGTGGAAAAGCCCGACTTAGCTGTACGCTGTTTTTGGATCCGGCTGACCTGGATGATTTGGAATTACTTGATCAAGCGGGGGTCAAAATTACTGCTCGTTGTCTTCCTGCCGATAGCGGGCGTCCCTGGCGAAAATTGATTCCTACGGCGAAAAAGGCAACCTGATGGGACTCAGTCTGACTCTTGGAGCCATAGTCTCTCTGCTCTGCGGTTTGGATCGTGTCGCGATTCTGCAGATGATGATTTCACGGCCGATTGTTGCAGCCCCTTTGTCTGCTCTCCTTCTTGGTGACCCCATGGTCGGTTTGCAGATCGGGGTGATGGTTGAGTTGCTCTGGTTGGCACGACTGCCGGTTGGTGCGGCGGTACCACCTGACGATACGCAGGTGGCTATTGCCAGTAGTGTGCTGGTTATCTCTCTGGGTCACTCTCTGGATGCTTCAGGGATCGAACTGTTATTGCTGTGTCTGTTTGTTGCTGTTCCCCTGGGTAAGTTTGGTCAATACTTTGATCAGTATGCCAGGCAATACAATGTGCGGTTGGTCAAACAGGTTTCGATTGCTTTGACCCGGGGCTCGTTTTTGACTGCCGAAGGGCAGCATTTACGTGGGCTGGTCAGCTTTGCCCTCTCTTCATTGGGCACCTATGCAATTATCATTCTTGGGGGCTGGCTAATCATCCCGGCGCTGTGGCCCTATGTGCAACAGCCACTGAGCTATTCATCCAGCTGGATGCAGTTGGCTTTCCCTCTGGTCGGGATAACAGTCATTTTAGGGACAATCAATGTCAGCCGGGCTATTACCCTGTTCTGCGCAGCTTTTTGTATGTCTTTTCTCCTGATGTGGTTGATGTGAAAATGGTTATCTCAAGGCGAACCCGCTTCCATATCTGGTTCCGGCTGTTGCTTTTGCAGGCCAGCTGGAATTTTGAAACTCTCCAGGGAATAGGTTTTTTCTATGCCCTGTTTCCAGGATTGAGAAAACTCTATAAGGGGGAACAACTCTCGGAGGTCAGTCTCAAATATATTGGCTATTTTAATACCCATGTCTATTTTGCCCCTCTGGTTGCCGGGGCGGTTCTTCGCCTGGAAGAGGACCGGGCCGCCGGAGACGTTGCCCCCGAAGTTGAGATTGATGATTTTAAAGAGATGGTTGCGGCTCCTTATGCAGCTATTGGTGATGCTTTTTTCTGGGGTGGTTTACGTCCGCTGGCTGTCGGGGTGACACTGTTCTTTGCGGTTAAGGGGATTCTCTGGGCACCACTAATTTTTATTCTCCTTTACAATATTGTCCCAATCTGGATCAGAACGGTATTTTTTTCTCGTGGTTATCATCAGGGGATAAAATCGGTGGAATTTATTCAGCGACATAAATTGCCCGACCTGGCGATTCATACCAAGGAAGCGGCAGTTGTGGTTCTGGGCGGGCTGAGTGCCTTTATGGTCTTCGCCCAGCTATCCCACCACCAGTTACCGAGTTGGTTAGGGATGTTAACGCTGATTCCGATGGTTATGTTGAGTCTGGTGGCACGTAAGGGGTTCTCAACATTGTTGCTGGTTATAATAACCGTCAGTACGATCTTTTTGACCGGATTATTCTGGACCGATGTCGTTGAATTGATTGTCTATTGATGGGGGAAAGAGATTATGCAAAATCGTAATTTTAAAATTGTCAATCGGTTGGGTTTGCATGCCAGAGCAGCGGCACAATTAGTCCAAACTGCCAATCAATTCAGTTCTGAT
>Ga0256827_10000763_pt1 | contig 20249 bp, 19 predicted proteins | sample CV84metaG_FD_185977 | JGI IMG/M metagenome (GOLD analysis project Ga0256827, IMG submission 185977) | Hydrothermal vent microbial communities from East Pacific Rise, Pacific Ocean - CV84 | ecosystem: Environmental > Aquatic > Marine > Hydrothermal vents | place: Pacific Ocean: East Pacific Rise... | reverse complement strand
GTTACAAATTATTGTATCTGATGGGGCTTCATATACATAATCAATAATGTTTTGACCATTAGGATCAATCAGTAATTTTGCAGGATAATAATTTACGTGCGGGTTTATACTAACTTTGTTTGAACACCCATAATTATCAGTAACTAATAAACTTGGATAAGAAAATGCGTCTAAATTATAAAACTGTGTAGTATCGGTATTATTCCATAGATATGATAAATTTGGTTCAGCCCAAATAGTTATTGATTCTCCAGTTATTACACAATATTCAGTTTGAGTTATTGCTGTTGGTAAATCGTATATAATATTTATAGTGTCAGTATATATGTGTGAGCCACAGGTAACTGTAACACTATATGTGTTATTTCCTATAATAGCAGTAGTATCTATTAATATTGATGATGAATCAGAACCGTTTGACCATTGATATGAATCAAAACCATTGCCTATATTGTAGATGTAAGTATTGTACGGATTGTAATTATCTTTATAGTAACAAAAAACAGTATCGTTACCTATGTTAAATTCAGGTGATGTAAATTCGTCAGCACCAATACAAGGAGGGGTGTTTCTAATATCGCCATCAATATCGGTAGTAATTTCGGGTATAGTTGTGCCTGTTTCAAAAAGTAATGCTGAATTTGTGTGTAAATCGGTATCCGAAACAAAGTCAGGCATAAATGATATAGAATGAGTATTTCCTCCAATTTCATTAACCGTATTATTAAAATTGAAGTTTGATGAATTTGAATATAAGTTATTGTAATCTATTGTTAAAAGTGAATAATCGCCAGTACTATTATTAATTAATATTTTACAATCGTAATTTATTAAACAATTATTTTTAATTAAAGCTGTTCCAAAAATATCTATACAAAACGAATATGACGAGTTTTTTAATAGTATTGTGTTATTCAGTATTTTTGCGTCGCAGTTATTTGCAAATATTCCTCTAGAACCATTATTTACAATAATAAAGTTATTCGATATTAATGTATTACCTGAAATATTTATTGCCTCTTCAGAATTATTATTAAGAATAATAGTATTTCCCGAGATTATTGAACTATCAGCAGTATAAGCAGAAATTCCATTTATAGCATAATTTGAGTATATATAATTATTATATATATTGTTAATACTATTATTTACAGATATTACTTTGTGTTTTTGATTCTCGAATTTATTTTGGCTTATTATTAGTGATAAGTGATGATGGTTACTATAATCAATATTACTTATACCATCTTTCCCATTAAATATGTTATTATTATTAAACTCAATTATCATTGTTGAATCGTTGTTTAATTTTTTAATATTTACGCAAGTGGTCTGATTATCAATGTCAACAGAATCAATGCCAATAATATTATTGTTTGTAATTACTGTACTATCTACATAATTTTCAAAAACTATTACTTGTCCAAAACTTGTATCTAATGCCTGAATAGTTATGCCTTCTATTGTAAGTTTAGATATATCTTTAATTTTGAGAGTAAAATTATTTAATGTATCAGCTGCATATTTTAGAGTTACAAGGTTAGGGGTGTTTAATTGTGAAATAAATTTAATAGGTTTTATGCCATTTGTGTAGTTTATTAAACTGCCATCAATTATCACCTGTTCATTATAATTTTCAGCATCAACAATAAATGTTAGCGTGTCAGATACTCCATATTGATACATTGAATCAATTGCAGAATTAAAGCTTTCGTATTCACCAAAACCAAATGGACCAATTGTATGTATACCATGTAATGCTTGCGAAAAAATATTTGAGGAAGCAATAATTATTATTGAAAAAAATATTATTGTGCTTTTCATTATTGTGTTTTAAAAATTAACACGAAATTAATGATTGTTTTAGTTACAATTTATGCTTTTTAGCATAATAAGGAATGTATTATAAACTATTTATTAACCGAAATAATTATTTCTTTATCGCATTTATTCAAGCTAACAAAATCGAAGCGAGCAAGTTTCTGAACACGAATCATACTGTTTAAAGCGTTAACATATTCAATACCTTTTACCGAGTAGCGTGTTAAGTATGGAGTAAGTTTTTTTCCTGTAATTTTATCGTCTTGTAGGCGAATATTTCTACGTTCTAAACGTAAAAGGCGGTATGTACGAGTCGAATTTATATTGTGCATATATGCCTCAACCGATTGTAAAACAGTATCGAAAGCTTTTAGTTTAACCTTTGAGTATTTCGATTGTATAAATTTGCCAGTATCGTTTTTACTTACGTGATGTCCAAAAAGTGCATTGCCTTCTTTTGCATAGCGCGATGTTCCCCAACCACTTTCGGTAATGGCTTGTGCTATTGCCAAACTTGGAGGTACAATATCAACTCTTTGCAATAATTCTTCTAAATTTGCGGTGTCGCCACTATATTTTTGTGCCATTTCTAAAACAAATATATTTTTAGTATCGCCTTTATTTATTAGATGTATTAGTTTTTGACGTTCTTTTAAAATATTTTGGTTAGATTTTAAAATATTACTAAGCAATATCCTTTTAAATATACTTTTGCGTAGTTTTACTTTTTGTTCTTTTAAATAGGAAGGAGTGTTATTAATAAACACACAAGTAACTATCGAATCAATAAAAATATTATCGATAGTGTAATTCAATTCTGTTAAAATCGAATCTAATTCAGTACAGTTATTAACTGTTATTTCGGTAGTTTTAATTTCTTTTTTTGAAATTGAATCGTAAATATCTTTAATAATAAAAAATATAGCTAATACTATTAGTAATATTATTAATATTTTAATTGTTTTGCTCATTTGTAATTTACTTCATTATTGCTTGCCTATAGGTAGATAGGCGAGGAGGTACGATGTTGCAAACTGTTAATTATACCGTTTAATTACTGTAAATATACTCAATTCATTTAGTTTTTCGGGAATTTATACGGATTTATTTTCCCATTTTTAGAGTTTAAAATATTAAGCATAGCTTGTTACGGTTATAATTTTAAATAATTAAAAATGGAAAAAGAAAAAGTGGAAAAACTGAAAAGCTATTACACTTAAAAAAAGAACATTATTATTAAACGATACCTCAATTTATTGTAGAGGCTATTTATTGAAGAAATGCAAAATATTTTAATCAAAATTTACGAAATACAAAATGGTTTGAGTATATTTGTGATGATAAGTTTTACAATTTTTTAATAATTAATACAGTATGAAAGATTTCTTTCAATTAAAGAAAAATTTAAAGAAAGATTACTCAAAATTTAATAAAATTAAACTTGCTATTCTTGGAGATTCTGCTACTCAGTTTCTTTCACAATCAATTAGAGCAATGGCGTTTGAATATAAGTTAAATATAGAAATATTTGAATCAGATTTTAATCAAATACAATCAGAAATTATTGATAATAACTCAGAATTATATAAATTTTCTCCTGAGATTATTATAATTTTTCAATCATCACATAAGTTATTACAAAAATATAATAAATTAAATATTTCTCAACAAATTACCTTAGCTCAAGAGGAATTAGACGAAATTCAAAATTTGAATAATAATATAAATGAAAATATAAACGCAAAAATTATTTACTATAATTATAATGAAATAAACGATTATGTTTATGGGAATTATGCTAATAAAATAGAAAACTCTTTTATTTTTCAATTGCGTAAATTAAATTATAATTTAATGATTTTTGCTACTAAATACACTAATTTTTATATTTGTGATATATCGAGTATTCAGAATATTACAGGCAGGGGTGCATTGTTTCAAAATACAATATATATTAATGCTGATATGCATTTAAGCATAGATGTTTTACCTGAAATTGCATCAAATACATTAGATATTATTAGTGCAATAAATGGTAAAATTAAAAAATGTATAATAGTTGATTTGGACAATACAATGTGGGGTGGCGTTATTGGCGATGATGGTATTGAAAATATTCAAATAGGTTCATTAGGTATTGGAAAAGCATTTACAGAGTTTCAGTATTGGTTAAAAAAATTAAAGAACCGAGGAATAATTTTAGCCGTTTGTAGTAAAAATACAAAATCAGTAGCCAAAGAAGTGTTTATAAAGCACCCCGAAATGGTTTTAAAGCTTGATGACTTTGCAATTTTTGTTGCAAACTGGGAAAATAAAGCAGATAATATAAAGCATATACAACAGGTCTTAAATATCTCTTTCGATTCAATGGTATTTATAGATGATAATCCATTTGAACGTAATTTGGTTAGAGATAAGATTAAGGATATATGCGTTCCTGAATTACCTGAAGACCCAGCTGAATATCTTGATTATTTATATAGCTTAAACCTTTTTGATACAATTAGTATTTCTGATGATGATATTAAAAGAACCGAATTTTATCAGGTGGAAAATAAACGAAAAATAGTAGAAAGTTCTTATTCTAATATTGACGATTATTTGAAAAAATTAGAAATGATTGCTACAGTAGAGGAGTTTAATACCTTTAATACTCCTCGTATTGCTCAATTATCACAAAGGTCGAATCAATTTAATTTAAGAACAATTAGATATACCGAAAATGATATAAAAAAAATACTTGAATCAGACAAATATTATACTTTTTCGTTTAAACTTAAAGATAAATTTGGGGATAATGGATTAATAAGTGTTGTTATTTTAAAAAAAGATAATAACAAAACTTTATTTATTGATACTTGGTTTATGAGTTGCCGAGTATTAAAACGTGGTATGGAGAGTTTTGTGTTAAATACCCTTGTAAATTTTGCACTAGATAAAGATGTTTCCTTTCTTAAAGGAGAATATATTGAAACAAAAAAGAATGATTTAGTAAAATTACATTATAAAAATCTAGGATTTACACAGAAAGATAAATATTGGTATTTGAGCTTAAATGATTATAAAACAAAAAAATGTTACATAAATAATAATACTTTATAAAATGGATAATAATGAAATTTTAAAAAAAATAAATAATATATTTATCGATATTTTAGATGATAACGATATTGTATTAACAAATGAAACTACTGCTGATGATATTGAAGAATGGGACTCTTTAAATCATATTCAGATAGTTGTTTCTATTGAAAAAGAATTTAAAATTCGCTTTGCTTCAAAAGAAATTCAATCGTGGATGAGTATTAATGATTTAGTAAATTCAGTGCAAAATAAATTGGATAAATAGTTTTGTATGTTAGGTAATTATGTAGAGCAAATATTGAATATTATTGATTCTGATAATTCTAAACATGCTACTAAAATTAGGAAAAATATTATAGAATTAGGTGATGATTATATAATTAAATCAAATTCTTTTTTCAAAAAATATGTAGATTATTTAGAAAGAAATAATAAAACACTTAATTACGGGGTTCATTGTTATTTAAAAATGATAAATGACATGCTAATTGAACGAATAGAATTTATAAGAAACGGTTGTTATTCGAGTAGCTCTTTTGTTGAAGTTGAAAATAGAGTGTATGCAAATCCTGATATAATGAAGTACCATATGCATGGGCTAGTTATTGCACAATTTTTATGGATAGATCAATTTAAACGATTATTATTTTTTAGTGAAAATATTAAAAAATATCTAAAAAAATCGGGTAAATATCTAGAAATAGGAGGAGGACATGGACTTTATATAAATGAAACAATAAATAATTTTCCTAATCTCACAAATAACGATTTAGTTGATATTAGTTCGAGTTCATTAGAGCTTGCAAAGGGAATTATTAATAATTCAAAGGTAAATTACATTCATAAAAATATTTTTGATTTTGATATAAAAGAAAATACCTATAATTTTATTACTATGGGTGAAGTACTCGAACATGTTGAGGATCCATTATCATTATTAAAAAAATTACATGAATTGCTCGATATTAACGGTGTATGTTATGTTACAACTCCAATAAATGCCCCAATGATAGACCATATTTATTTATTTAATGATGCTAGTGAAATAAGAAACTTATTTAGAGCTTCTGGTTTTGAAATTCTACAAGAGAGTATAGTTGCTTCTGATAATAAATCGGAAGAGTATGCTAAAAGAACTAAATTGCCAGTTATGTATGCTGCATTTTTAAAAAAGAATAATTATAATAAGAAATGATATTTAATTCTACTATATTCCTATTATTTTTTCTGTTATTTTTTAGTATTTATTGGTTTATTTCTAATAAATCATTAAAATATCAAAATATATTTCTATTAATTGGAAGTTACTTTTTTTATGTTTTTGCTGATTGGCGATTATCGTCTTACTTAATTGCAGTTTCAATACTTAATTATTTTTTAGGATTATATATACCAAAAACAGAAAGTGTAATAAAAAGGAAAATACTAGTGTATGTTGGTGTTTTACAGGGAGTAGGAGGTCTGGTGTTTTTTAAATATTTTAATTTCTTTATTGAATCATTCAATCAGTTTTTTAAAATATTAAATATATCAATTTCTATAGAAACACTAAATATTATTATTCCGTTAGGTATAAGTTTTTTTACTTTTAGAACCATAAGTTATATTTTAGATGTTGACAAAGAAAAAATAGAACCAACAAAAAATTGGATAGTTTTTTTTAATTATGTTTCATTTTTTCCATCACTATTATCAGGTCCAATAGATAAAGCTAAGTTGTTAGTCCCTCAATTAGAAAATCCTAGATTTTTTAAATACAAACAAGCCTCTAGTGGATTAAGGCAAATATTATGGGGGTTATTCAAAAAGCTAGTTATTGCCGATAATATTGCAGTATTTACAAGTCAAGTTTTTGATAATTCAAGCGAATTTTCAGGTGTTTATTTAATATTAGCAGCTTTTATGTATTCAATTCAAGTATATACCGATTTTTCTGGATATACCGACATGGCAATAGGAATAGCACGATTATTAGGTTTTGAAATTACAAAGAATTTTAATTTTCCATTTTTTGCACAAAATATAGCAGATTATTGGCGTAGATGGCATATTTCTCTTACATCGTGGCTTACCGAATATGTTTTTACTCCATTAAGTATAAAATTTAGATATTACGGAAAAATTGGATTAATATTAGCTATAATAATAAATTTTATAATAGTAGGAGCTTGGCACGGAGCAAATTGGACATTTATTGTTTTTGGCTTAATTAATGGAATTTATTTTATTCCACTAATATTAAAAAACAAAATGAATAAAACTAAAAAAAATAAGACTGATAGAATATTACCTACATTTCGCGAATTTTTTAATATTATAAAAACATTTACTTTAATCACTTTATCATTAATAGTTTTTAGGTCAAATAGTATTTCTGATGCATACAATTATTTTATTCATATTTTCTCAAATTCGTTTATTGCAACACCTAAAATTGATGTTCAAAATAATTTAATTGTAATATCGCTTGCTATGAGTGTTTTAATGTTTATTGTAGAGTGGTTAGGTAAAAATCAAGATTATGCATTAGAAACATTATTAGAAAAGAAACCTATGTTATTTAGGTGGTTATTTTATTCAATAATTATTTTTTTAATTGTTATGTATGCTCAAACAACACAAACAGCATTTATTTATTTTCAATTTTAGAATATGAAAAAGTTTTTTTATAAAATATTATTATTTGTATTCTTTTTCAGTATAATTTATATTGTATCAATAATTGTTATGGGAGAAGTAATTTCAAATCCTTTTTTAAAAAAGAATTTAAATTACAATGCAAGTTCAGGGCACTCTTTTACACGATTTAAACAAGTGAAAAATATTAAGAATATTGATATATTATTTTTAGGTGCATCAAATGCTTATCGTGGTTTTGATACTCGTATTTTTGAACAAAATAATTATAAAGTTTTTAATTTGGGCTCTAGTTCTCAAACACCATTACAAACGGAGCTTTTATTAAAACGATATTTAAAACAGTTAAATCCAAAAATAATAATATATGCTGTAAATGCTGATGCTTTTTGTTCTGATGGAATAGAATCAAGCTTAGACCTAATTTCAAATGATATTATTGATTTTGAAATGATAAAATTAGCTTTATCTCAAAATCATATTAAATTGTACAATACACTTATTTATTCGTTGTATAAGGATATTACAGGGCATCTACAAACATATAAGCAACCTGCAATTATAGATAACGATAAATATATTGATAGTGGTTTTATTGAAAGAGAAAATAGTAATTATGAGTATAGAAATTATATATCTTCAAATTGGAATTTTAATAAAAAACAATTTAAGGCATTTACTAAAGCTGTAGAACTAATAAAAGTTTCTGGAGCTAAGTTATATCTTGTTCAGCCTCCAATAGTTAATGCAAAATACAAATCATTTACAAATAATTATTTTTTTGATAATAAGATGAGTACTTATGGTAAATATGATAATTATAATCTGCTATTAAATATTAATGATACTATGTTTTACGATGAAAATCATTTAAATAAATATGGTGTAGATATTTTTAATAATGCATTATTATCGCGTTTTATACTTGAAAACTAAAGGTTGTATTCTCAAAAACAAAAAAAGCTGTTAAATATGATGTGCCTCAGAGCAAGCATAAAACTATGATTTTAACATTTGTAAATGCAAACTTATAAGCACATATGATTTAAAAAGTTTGCACTTACAATAGCATATTTTAGTTTAAGTGGCCCTATAACAATTTGTTATGTATTTCTCAGCAGACCCTAAATAAATAACAGCCTTTATATTCTATGTAAATGATTAGTAAAAATCTATTCGTGACCAAGAAGTAATTTAGAGATACCCTTAACAGCTGCGTAACCATCAGCAATAGCAGAAATAGCATCAGCAGTTTTGTTCACTGCATCACCACCGGCAAATACTTTAGGGTCGCCTGTTTGATTGTATTCATTTGTTACAATCATCATACCTCGTTTAACTTCTATTTTATCTTTAAAGCTTTCAGGTAACCAAGTGTAGTCGGCCTCTTGACCAATAGCACCAATTACAGTATCGCATTCAAAAATTTCTTCCGAACCTTCAATTGCAACCGGACGTGGACGACCACCTTTATCATCAGCAACCATTTCGGCACGTAAAAATTCAACTCCTGCAACTTTACCATCTTTACCTTTAATAATTTTGGTAGGAATTGTTTGTGGGTCAATTTTAACGCCTTCTTCCTCAGCTCCAATAATTTCTTCCCAATCGGCAGGCATATCTTCAACTCTACGTCTGTAAAGTATAACTACTTCAGCACCTAAACGAGCCGAAACTCTTGCACCGTCAATAGCTACGTTACCACCACCAAATACAGCAACTTTTTTACCTACATCGTATTTGTCGCCACGGTTAATTATATCAAGGAAATCAACAGCAGGTATTGAGCCCGGTATTTCTTCATTTTCCATTCCAAGTGTCCATGCATTTTGGAAACCAATACCTACGAATATTGCATCGTAAGCTGTGTGCATTTCTTCGAATGTAATATCTTTTCCAACAGTAGTGTTATACTTAATTTTAACACCAATACTTTCCATATATTCAACTTGCTTATCAACACTTTCCATAGGGAAACGGTATTTTGGAATACCGTAAACTGTCATACCTCCAGCTTTAGCTTTCGATTCGAAAATTGTAACATCAAAGCCTCGTAAAGCAAGGTAATAACCAGCTGTTAAACCAGAAGGTCCTGCTCCAATAATACCAACAGATTTACCATTTGGCTCGCCAATTTGAGGATTTAATATCTCTGTCATTCGTGCAACAGTAGGAGCTTGCTCAGTAGCATATCGTTTTAGCCAGCGTATTGATACTGCACCTTTATCGTGTGGGTCATTCTCCTCGCCACGGTGTGTAAGAGCACAAACAGTTTCACACTGTCTAGTACAAACTTTACCACACATCTCAGGGAAAGGATTATTATCATATATAATACGTAATGCGTCTTCGTCGTTTCCTTTAGCAATAGCATTAATATATTCAGGAATATGCATTGTATCAGGACATACATTTGTACATAGCCCACAAGAAATACAACGCTGTGCTTCTGCACGAGCCTCTTCTTCGTTATATCCGAGTACAACTTCAGCAAACGATTTTACACGCTCGCTTCCTTCAAGTTCACGCATTGGAACTCTGTTATACATTGATAATGAGAATTCTGTTTCTGATGTGAATGATAAATCATCTTTTCCTTGTGGATTATCAACTCCTGGAGTCCAAAGAAATGCATCAGCATCAGGTGTAACGTAAATATAATCTTTTGTTAAGTTTAATGAGCCTGTAGGACACACTTCAACGCATAAAGCACACCAGCAACAACGTCCATTATCAACTCGAGGGCGTAATCCACTGTCGCCTCTAGAGTATTCAATACCTTCAATATTTATCATATCGATAGCATCGTTTTGGCATATTGTTGAACAATTTCCACAACCAATACATGCTTGTAAATCGTTATAGTGTAAACCACGATAACGATCAGCCGTTTTAAGTGTTTCGTATGGGTAGTTAACAGTGTGAGGTTTCTTTCCCAACTGTTTAACAGCACCTAACGGTTGTAATAATCCTTTTAAATCGAAAAAACTCATCTCTTTTAATTTTATATTGACTAATTATTATTTATTATTTGAAAAAATAAAAAACAACCAATCAATTTATTTTTGTTTTACTATTTAATAGTATACTAAAAAAATCAATAATAAATTTAAAATAATAATTATTAAATTCGTTTATCTTTCTATTTCTGGAGGACAAACACCAAGCGAGTTTAAAATAAATGAAACATCAGCAATGTTTTGTCCTTTTAAAATTTTCTCAAGAACTGTAACTCCATGAGTATAAGCAGCTCCTTTTACATGAACTCTACGTGGTTTATTAGAACCATCACTTTCTACATAAAAGCCTACTTCACCTCGAACAGATTCTGTTTTTGCCCATGCATAACCTGCGGGTACAGTCCATTTCATAGGGTTTGGTACTTTATTGTAAAAATCGCCTTCTGGCATTTTATCTAGAGCTTGACGAATAATACTTATTGATTGGCGTATTTCTTGACGACGTACTAATGCACGAGCCCAAACATCGCCTCCTTCTTGTGTTGGTACAATAAAGTCAAGTTTATCGTATGCACAATATGGCTCATCAATACGTACATCATGTTTTATTCCTGTACCTCTAAGTGGTGCACCAACAACCCCCCATTCAATAGCTTTATCTTTTGGTATTACCCCAATTCCTTGAGCTCTTTTTTGAAAGATAGTATTGTCAAATAATGTTTTATCGTAATCGTCAAGACGTTTTTCTAGATAATCCATTGTTTTTAAGGCTTTGTCTTTCCACCCTTTTGGTAAATCTCTACGAACTCCACCTGGCCATATATACATATGGTAAATTCTACCACCAGTAAGGTCTTCAAATAAATCTAAAACATAGTTTCTATCTCCAACCGACCATTGTCCTACTAAATATAATCCAGCTGAGCCTGATTGTCCGCCATACCATAATAAAAATGCTTGAATACGTGCGAGTTCCATAACAATAGTACGTATATATTCAGCTCTTTCAGGTACTTCTCTGCCTTCAAGTTCCTCAACTGCACGAGCGTATGTAAGTTCCATAGGGTCGGGTTCAGGTACACAAAAACGACAAAGAATTGTAAAAGATTGTAACCAGTTACGTCTTTCTATTAATTTTTCAAAAGCACGATGAAGATAGCCTACGTGTGTAGAAGCACTAACAATAGTATCTCCTGTAACTTTTAATTTAACCATCATATTTCCTGTAATACCAGGATGCTGAGGTCCAATGTATAATGTAGTTTCTTTTTCTCTTACCATTACTCTCTTGAATATTTTTTAGCGAAATCAGGAATTACTTCTCCGCTTTGTTTTGTTAATTCTTCTCTTACATCTTTTGCATCTTCACGACCAGGGCGTTGATAAAATGTTTTTTCAGCATAAGCATTAGTGTCAAAATCTCTACGCATAGGTGGCATTTCGTCCCAATCTTCAAGAATAAATTCAAAATCACCAACTAAACCGGGAAATTGAATACCATACATTTCACGAAATTCTCTTTCGTAAGTATTTGCTTGATCCCAAATATTATCTATGTTTTCCATTTCTGCTTTTTCTCTATCTATAAGAGTTTTTACAAAAATTGTTATTTTATCTGTTGGAGACCAAATAATATAGCTTAGTTCAAATTTCCCTTTTTCTAACCAATCAACACAAGCAATATGGTTTAGGTGTATATAACCTTGCTGGTTTTTAGCAAAAAGAAGAATACTGGATACAATATCTTTTTTTGCATTAATTTCTACTCTATTTTTTCTAATAACTCTACCTTCTACATTGAAAGTAGTTTTTATAGTTTCGAGTATTTTATTTTCTTTATCTAAGTTTACCATATTATATAGACTTTTAGAAATGAGATGTGAGAAATCTATTTGTTTAATATCTCGTGTCTCAAAATCTATTTTACCAGTTATAATCTGGCATACGCCAGTTTTTAATTATTTTTGTTTGATTGGTTCTATACCATTCAAGATTTTCTTTATATTTTGTACCGTTGTCTGCATTTCCTTCTGCAATTTGTTTTTGTAATTGAACAAAACCAGAAATAACAGCTTCTGGACGAGGCATACAACCATTAATATATACATCAACAGGAATATATCTGTCTAATGCATTGATAGTGTTGTAACTATCGTAGTACATTCCGCCATTAATAGTACACGAACCAAAAGCAATAACATATTTTGGGTCTTGCATTTGTTCGTAAACTCTAATTACACGCTTTAAGGTTTTTGTAGCCAAATAACCTGTAATTAGTAATACATCAGCCTGACGAGGAGTAGCAGCACCTCTAATACCAAAACGCTCGGCATCGTAACGAGATGTCATTGTTGCAGGAATTTCAATAGCACCACAACCTGTACCATACGCCATAACAAACAACGAGTGCTTACGCGACCAGTTTTTGATGTATTCTACAATTGTTTGTTTATCATTATTATTTGATGTCATAGTTATTCAGTTTTAAAAAATTGCCCAAATTACAGCGATAACACCTAAAGCTGTAGGCCAACCCCAAAAATATCTAATAGCTTGTTCTGTTCTGTATCTAGGACTAATCCAACCGTAAAATACAGGAACCATATAAAGCGAAAATGTTTTTAATAATAAAATTCCTAATCCTATAATAGTAGCAATAAAGCCTGTTCCAAAACCTGCACCACCCATAAATAAATCAACATAAAGGGTTAATTTAATAAAAGCAAATATTGAACCTCCAGTCATCATTGTTCCAAGATATTTACCTCCAAATTCAGACATAGGACCAGAAGCTAATTCGGCAGGAGCTCCAACAATATCGAAAGGAGAGTAACGGAACATTCCAAGACTTGCAAATAGTGCTGCTAAAAATGCAAATGGATTTGAAAACATCATCCAAACACCAGTTTCAGCTTGAATAGCCATAATATCTTGAATAGATGTAGTTTTGTATTGTATCATTAAAGCAACTAGTGCTAAAACGAAAGGAATTTCGAAACCAACCATTTGGCTAAGTCCACGAGTTACACCAATAGCAGAGTTTGGGTTACCTGTTTGACCAGCACCAAGAGCCATACCCAGCGAACCAAAAACCATCATATAAAGAAGGAAAATTAAATCGCCATGAAATGTAAGGTTTGGAAACCATAAATCGCCATTTAAAATTGGTATGAACATAAGAACTGTTCCGGCCGCTATAATAATCCATACAGGAGCCATATGTCCCATAAAACCGTGTGCAACATTTGTTTTTTTACTTTGGAGTTTTAATAAATCTAAAAAGTTCTGCCAAACAACAGGACCTCGTCTGTTTTGTACTCTTGCGGTAAGTTTTCTAACAATACCTCCGTAAGTCATTCCTACTGTAAAAGCAAGGACAACTGTAAGTAATGCTCCAATAATTTTTATACCTAAATCTTCCATTATTTAATTTATAATTTATTAATTATTATTTATTAATTAAATAAATAATGTATCTTTTAATAACAACAGTAATACAAGAAATACAACCACAAATAATGCATATGTTTGACCGTTTCCTGTATATATTTTTCTTGTAAAATTGAATAGTGCTTCTAAACCGTTACCAAGTTCATTCCAAATTTTATCCATACTACGTTTGTACATAGGAGCAGCAGCTCTAACAAATGGTTGAAAAAAGTCTATTTGGAAAGTTAAATTTTCATTATCGTAAGGAATTTCACCCGAAGTTGAAATATCTTTTGTTCCAATATAACGAGTACCTTTTAATCCTTTTAGTGTTAAGAATGCAAATATTGATGCAAATACAACAGCTATTGTAATACCAAGGTAAGTAAGGTTCATTTCGTTACCCCAAACATTGTTTAGTACCGACATATTCCAAGTAACATCTTTAAAGCCTATAAATTCCATTGCTTGTGCGATAGGGGCGAAGATTAAACCAGGAAAAGCACCTGTAATAACTAATAATACAGCTAATATTAACATTGGAATTACCATTGTAATAGGGGCTTCTTTTACGTGCTCGGTTTCTTTTTCTTCTTGTCCTAAGAATAATCCGAAAAGGAAACGGTAACTATATAAGAATGCTGCTGTACTCGAAAAGAATATTACTATTACTAAAAAGTATGAGTTACTTTCTGTTATAAGTGCTTCGTAAAGCATCCATTTGCCAACAAAACCACCTAAAGGAGGAATACCTGCAAGTGCAATAATAGAAATTAAAGCTGTAAGGAATGTATAAGGCATTTTTCTTATTAAACCAGAAATTTTAGTCATATCGGTAGTTCCTGCTTGACGCTCAACTGCTCCAACAACCATAAATAATGCTCCTTTAAATATACCGTGAACAACTGCTAAAAATAAAGCTGCCATAACACCAAGTTTTGTACCTGTTGCTAATCCAACAGTAATATAACCAAGTTGTGCGATTGATGAATAAGCCAAAAGTTTTTTAGCATCATCTTGAATTAATGCGTATAAAGTTCCAATAACAGCAGTTATACCACCAAGCCACATAATAGTTTGTTGTAGTGCTATTACACTAAATTGACTAAAAAAGTTAATAAGATTACCACTACGGTCAACAGTAAATATATGCCCAAGTACTAAGCCCATACCAAGTACACCCATTTTACTCATCGCTCCTGAGAAAATTACAGTAAACGATGTTGGTGCATTGTTATATGCTCCTGGTGCCCATACGTGAAGTGGCATTGTAGCTGCTTTTACACCAAATCCGATAAGTAAAAGAATAGGAATGTAAATATTATCAACAAAGTTAAAAGCTCCTGAGTTAATTGCTTCCGAGATAAGGAATGTATCGTAAGTTCCTTTTATCATTACAATGGCTGTAAGCATTGAGTATGCACCAACTGCACTAAATATCATATATTTAATACCAATTTTCTTAACATTTTTACCTGAGTATATAATAATAAGGTAAGAAGCCCATGTCATTATTTCCCAGAAAATAAAGAACGATACAAAATCGTTACTGAAAATAATACCTGTCATACCTGCAATAACAAGCACATAGTTGAAATAAAAACCACCTGTACGTTCTTTGTTCTGCATATACGATATGGAGTATAACGAAGCTAATGTTCCTAAACCAAGAACTATTATTCCGAATAAATATCCGTAGCTGTTAATTCCCCATTGTAATTGAATTCCGCCAAGCGAAAACTCAATAAAACTACCCATTTCAATTTGTGTAAAAAATAGGGCAGAAGCTGCTGCTATTGATAAAAATGCAACAGTACCGCTAATAATTGATGATATCTTACCAAGAGCAAACGATAGACCTGCACCTGCAAAAAGAATCAATAATATTAAAAAGAAACTATTCATATCTGTTTAGTTTATATTTTGTGTTAATACCGCTTGAATATATGACGCTTTATCTAATAACATATCAGCAGCGCTATCGAAAAAGTTTGTTACAATATCAGGATAAACTCCAACAACAATTATTGTAGCTCCTAATACTAACATGGAAACCATTGCATTAATTGATGGTTTTTGTACTTCAATTTCTTCTTCTTGTTTACCGTAGTATAATGTGCTTACAACTCTGAAATAATAAATTATTTCGATAACACTTACCGCTAAAATTGCCATTATTAATAATAACATATTTTGGTCGGCTGCTGCTGTAAGTACATAAAGCTTACTCCAAAATCCTGAGAAAGGAGGGAGTCCAACTATTGCAAATGCTCCTAAACCAAAAAGTATAGAAACAATTGGTAATTTTTTCCCTAATCCGGCTAATGCCGATATTTTTTTAGATACTGAGTTATAAGTTAAATAACTTCCGCTCATAAATAATAGACTCTTAATTACTGCGTGATTAAACATTAAGAATAATGCACCTACAATTGCCGTTTTTGTACCAATACCAAATGCAATAAGTACAAATCCCATTTGACCAATACTTGAATAAGCAAGCATTCGTTTTAGGTTTGTTTGTGCTACGGCAGCAGTTTCGGCAATTATCATTGTAATTAAACCTCCATAAATTAAGAAATCGTATGCTCCGTGAATATCGAATAAAGTAAAAATTACTCTTATTAATGCGTAAACACCAGCTTTAACAACTATTCCTGCAAAAGCAGCTCCAATAGGACCAGGTGCTTGCGAGTATGCATCAGGTGCCCATCCGTTTAACGGAAACATTTCTGCTTCAATACCGAACCCAATTAAGAACAATACTAATACTGTTGCTTTTATTGATGTTGGCATTAAATGAGATTTTTGAGCAATTTCTGCCATATTTAATGTTCCAAGCTGTGTGTAAAGAATCATTACAGCAAGTAATATCATCACAGATGCGAAGCTACCTATTAAAAGATATTTAAAGCCTGCTTCGGCACCGTCACGCTCGCGATAAAACGATGTAAGCGAGTATGCTGTAATGGCTGTAATCTCCATAAATACAAATAAGTTGAAAATATCACCAGTAAGTACAATACCAATTGCACCGGTAACCATCATCATTTGTAATATATGATACTTTTGAGATTGTTCTTGTTCAATTTTCTTGAAATTATAGCTGTAAAGCCAAATTAAGAAACCAACAACCGACATTAGACTAGCTAAAAATCCGCTGAAAGGAGAAAATACAAGGTTAATTCCCCAAGGGGCAGACCAACCTGCAATTTTTTCTGAGATTACACCTACTTCGCTAACTTGCATCATTAATACAATTGAAACGAAAACAGAGTATAATAATACAATTCCCGGCACTATTCTGGCAAGTTCTTTATGAATGTACTTGCTTAACAATGGAATTGTAAAAGCCGCTAATAACGGCACCGCAATATAATGAACCGGACTTATTACCATTTTAAAGATTTTATTTGATCAATTCTTGCTGTGTTATGATGTTTATATAAACGTATCACTAATGAAAGAGCAACTGCTGTTACGGCAAAACCAATAACAATAGCTGTTAGTACCAATGCTTGTGGTACAGGGTCAACCATTTGTTGTGCTGCATCTTCGTTTCCTGGAGAGAAAATAGGAGCAGTACCACCTTTTATATATCCAATAGCCACAAATAATAAATGTACACCGGCATCTATAATAGATAAACCGATTACAATTTTTATAAGGTGTTTTTTAATTAGTACTGCATACAGACCTATTAATATAAGTGCGATTGCAGAACCGTAAACACCTGTTGTTATTATACTATTATATTGTTCGAAATCTTGCATTATTTTTTAGGTTTAATGTTCAACAATATATCTAAAACTCCTGTTAATTCAGCTGCTACTTTAAATCCAACAGCTATATATATAATAGGAATTACACCACCACTTATTAAATTATTAAGTTCGCCAGCAGGTAAAGTATTTTCTAAGAAAGTACCACCAGTTAATAATCCCCATAAACCAATAGTTACAAAAGTTATTCCTGCGATACTTTCAACCCAATTAAGCATTGTGTGTCCCGCTTTAAAATTTTTGTAAGATATTAGCATAAGTAGAAAACCTGTTGCTATAATTGCACCTCCTTGGAAACCTCCACCGGGTGTTAAGTGTCCGTGAATAAATACATAGATTCCTAAAAGAGCTATTAAAGGAAATAAAACTCTCGAACCTGTTTGCATAAGCGAAGATGAAGGTTTGTTAATTCTTTCAATCTCTTCTTCGTCTTCTTTACGACGGAATAGGATACTTCCTAAACCTGTAGTTGCGAGGAAAAGAACTGTTACTTCGCCAAGTGTATCAAAACCTCTGTAATTAACAACAATTGCTGTAACTGTGTTTGCTACTGATGTTTTTTCTGCTGTGTTATTTAAATAGTATCCCGCAACAGTTTCTTCGTCTTGCGGATTTCCAATTCGGTTTTCGCCGAAAGGAATTAAGTTAAATGTATCGGTTAAAAAATAACCAACAATAACTAATAATACTAAAACAAGTACTTTCTTCATTTTTATTATTTATTTAGTATTTGTTAATACATTATTCTTTTGTATTTCAGACCAAATCTTTTTGTTCATTTTAAAATTATTTTAAAATTTTTCAAGATTATTATCTACTGTTTCGTCTTCGTTTCGCGAGGTATTTCTTATGGTAATTACAAAAATAATTGTAGTTAGTGCTATACCAATGGCTGCTTCTGTTAAAGCAACATCAGGAGCTTGCATTAAATAAAAAAATACCGAAAGAATTAAACTCACAACACCTGTTGAAATAACAGCTGCAAGTAAATCTTTCTGAATTACAGCATATAAAGCCGATGCTACAAGCAATACAGCCAAAATGCTAAATATTACAACGTATGTTATCATAGTTTAACCTCCTCTTTTACTTCAATGTCTTGAACCTTTTCGTAAGCATCAATTTTTTTCTTCATAATAGGTTTTAAACCTGCTTTGTAAGCTGCACGTGCTAATGCATGAGAACTTAAAGGATTGGCAATAGCAATAAAAATTACAATAATTATTGTTTTAACCATCCAAGCTGGCTCAATAAAACCTACTCCTAAAATTGCACTCATAGCACCAATTGTGGTAGCTTTTGTTCCTGCTTGTAGTCTGTTGTACAAGTCAGGCATACGGTAAATACCTAAAGCTCCAAGAAATAAAAATATTCCTCCAATAACTAAAAGTCCGTATCCAATATATCCTAAAATCTCCATTATAATGCTTTTTCTATAAATCTTGCGATTACAATTACACCAATAAAACCAAGAACTGCATATATAAGAGCTACATCAATGTAGATGTATCTTTTAAACATAAGTCCTAATAACACCAATGCAGCGGTTGCAATAACCGACATTGTATCTAATGCCACAGCTCTGTCAGCTGCGGTTGGTCCTTTAACAAATCGTAAAAAACCAAGTAATAACCCTAAGGCCATTAACGATAATACTATTATGAATACTGTCTCCATATAATAGGGTTTATCCGTAAATTTTTAATAAAACTTTTTCGAAAGGTTCGGCAATTTCTTTAAATGCCTCCTCTGGATTTTCTGTTGTTACATCAATCCAATGTATATATATTGTATCATCAATAACATCGAGAGTAAGTGTACCCGGTGTAAGAGTGATACTGTTTGCTAAAATCATTTTAGCAAAGTCGTTTGTTAGTTTTGTTTTAATTTCAACAATACCTGGATTAATAGGTAATGCGGGGTTTATTACTCTAACTGCTACATCAAGGTTTGCTTTAATAAGAGCTATTATAAAAACAAAAAAGTATTGAACCAAAAATAAAATTTTATGAGGCATCAATACTTGTAGTCCGCAGCACGAAAAGTATTTATTGGTTAATAAACCGAGAATTAAACTTACAAATGCTCCTGTTAAAACTTCGGCTAATTGAATGTCGGCAAACGAGCCAGGCCAAGTAAAAGCATTCCAAATAATAAACACCATTATAAAGGTGTATAAAAATTTGCTTATAGATGATTTTTCGTCTTGCATTTTAATTTTCTTAAAATTTAGCACAAAAGTATAATTATATACATTCTTAGTTAGCTATATATTTGTGTTTTTTAACAGATTTTTCAATTTGTTATCGGTCTAAATAAACTGAGTCTTTTTTATGAGTGACATTATTATACTCAAATAACATAGCTTTTCGGGTTCTCTACTTTTTCTTTTCCCATTTTTATTTGCTTAAAATAGGGTCTGCTGAAAAGCTCAGAGGTGTATTAGATTTTTATTTTCTGAAATGCAGATGTATATATATACCTCAAATTGAAGAAGATAAAAATATGATGTGCCTCAGAGCAAGCATAAAACTAT
>Ga0256827_10000762_pt1 | contig 20254 bp, 19 predicted proteins | sample CV84metaG_FD_185977 | JGI IMG/M metagenome (GOLD analysis project Ga0256827, IMG submission 185977) | Hydrothermal vent microbial communities from East Pacific Rise, Pacific Ocean - CV84 | ecosystem: Environmental > Aquatic > Marine > Hydrothermal vents | place: Pacific Ocean: East Pacific Rise... | reverse complement strand
ATTTAAGAGTATTAGAGATTTTGCTCTTGAAGTTGGTTGTGATGAAAAAACAATTCGCAATATACTTAATTGTGAAAAAGATACTTCTTTAAAAATGTTTATTTCAATAGCAAGAGCTTTAGAGATAGCCCCTGAAACATTGTTAAAAACCATAACAAATTAAATTTCGCTATACCTTTTGCCCCCAAATTATCTATTTTCATTTTATAAAATATGTATTATGCTTGATTTAGTAATAATACTTATTTGTGTAAAATGAATAAAATGGTATGCAAATTCATTTTGGGAGAACTCCCTATTTTTCTATAAACATCAAAAATATTTTAAAAAAACTATAATCGTAATTAGTTAATTCATAACGTATTGATGGATTAATTATTAATTTATCATAACTTTTTAATAAAAATATTAACTTTTTGCATACGAGGGTATATTTATAAAACAGTACTCGACATATTATGTCTAATAACTAAATTTAAATTAATAATTAAATGAAAGAATTTTACACAACAAAACAGATAAAAGAATTAACGGGAATTAGAGAGAGAACTTTACGATATAGACTTAAGGCATTACAACCTTATAGTAACAATATGATTAAAAAAGGTATTAATGAGGAATTATTAATTCATAAGTCTTTAATCAGGGATTTTATCCCCAAATACAAAACCAAAACAGCCACTAACATACGAGACATGAAGACATTTGGAACTTGGGCAATGCGTGACAATTACGATGTGGATTATCACACTACTTTAATTAATGAGGTTAAAAATGAAGGTGTAGAGGTTTTATATTCCGTTATAGAAAAAACAAAACAAGGTATAAATCATTTACATTTCATTTCCTCATCATCAGCCGATGACGTATTTACAATAACACAAAAAGTATTAAATCAATATCTCGACCGATACCAATTAGATGTGCAAGATATTGATAATCAGATATTAGTGTATAATTATTTAAGAAAGTAAAAATTATGGAAAAAATAAATATTAAAATACTTGAAAATAGCCCTATAATAAGGGGATTAATAAGCAATTATATTGCTCTACAAGTTGAAGCAAGTATAAACTTAACTGATGAGGAACTGGTAACGATATACAACAATATGGTAGATAATAACGAGGTTTATTTATTATTAAACACGGAGGTCATTATTGCAAGTGAAAAGGCTCTAAGGTAGCCCCTTCCCCCCTCTATGTTAATTATTGTATTATTCTAACGTAGGTATCCGCTTATCCCTTTTAATTGAAAATAAAGCGGATATATAGCATTCGGACTTGTAACTATATTATTGAGCCAAACATAAAAAAAAATTGGGAAAATTTTAAGGGGTATTTTTACAGTTGATTAGCCCCCTTGCAAGACGGTACAAAACTATATAAAACAACCGTTTACAATATTTTAGATATTATTTTAGCCGTTAAAACAGTGTTGTTAAGAAATTTTAGTGATTTTTAGAATTTAATTAAATAACACCCCATTCCATACCTAAAACCGACCCTAGCCATAAATAAAAAAGCCTTAACTCTTTGCGAATTAAGGCTTTATCGTGCTATCTCTAGCGGTCTGGACGAGACTCGAACTCGCGACCCCATGCGTGACAGGCATGTATTCTAACCAACTGAACTACCAAACCATTATAAGAACTATGCTTTTTGTTTTAAAGCGGTGCAAAGATAAATATATTTTTTTACTATGCAATAGTTTTACAAAAAAAAATCGTAATTATTTTTATTTTTTCAGGCTTATTATTTTAAACTCAATTCTATTGTTTAAAGCTCTACCCTCTTCAGTTTTATTAAAGCCTAGAGGAAACATTAAACCATAGCCTTTTTTAGATAAATATTTTTCTTTTATACCTTTTGTAATCACATAATTATACACCGTTTCAGCTCTTTTTTCCGAAAGCGACATACTTTGTTTATCATTTAACTGGTTATCTGTATGAGCCGATATTTCGATATGTATTTTTTTATTTTCTTTTAAGAATGAAACGAATCTATTTAATTCCATTTCAGATTCAGGTTTTAGTTCTGCAGTTTTATCTTTAAAAAAAATATTATTAAGTCTTACAACCTGATCTTTTTTTAAAGGTGCTAGAAAAAGATTTTGCTCATCTATTTCGGTGTATTTATCGAGATTGGTAACATCTAATGATTTTGTTACACTATAATAACCCTCTGCTAAGGCCATATATCCATACACTTTACCATAAGGTAAAATTATCTGATACTTTCCATCACGAGGATCAATCCTTGCAACTCCGGCTTCTTTTCCTGTTGATAATACTTCATATACAATTCTCACTTCAGCATCAACTGGTATCATATTCCTTTCGTTTAATACTTTTCCTTTAATTAAAACTACAGGTTTACTTGATTGACTGAATATTACAAGATTTATAAATAAAAATATTATTGTGTATATTTTTTGGTGCATAATACAATTATTTTTCTTCGAAAATAATAAATATTTATTTCAAAATATTAAAAAAAATACGGTTGTTAATAAATAATGATTATTTGTTAAATTGATTCATAGTACGCTCTATTCCAATTGTTCCATAACTTTTTATAATCTGAATACAAGTTTCAATTAAATTATCTAATTCTTTTTTCTCTAACTCTGACCATTTGCCTAATACAAAATCAACTTGTTTACCTTTTAAAAACTCATCACCAATTCCAAATCTTAATCTAGGATATGCTGATGTATTTAAAACTTGCTGAATACTTTTTAATCCATTATGCCCTGCATCTCCTCCTTTAGGTTTTAGACGTAAAGTACTATAAGCTAATGCTAAATCATCAACTACTACTAAAGATTTATTTACAGGAATTTTTTCTTTTTGCAACCAATAATTTACGGCTTTTCCACTTAAGTTTACGTAAGTATTTGGTTTTAACAGAACAAACGTTCTACCTTTAAATTTAACATAAGCTACAGAGCCATAACGCTCCTCCTTAAAAATAGTTTTGGACGCTTCTACTAGAGCGTCCAAAACCATAAATCCTATATTATGACGAGTATTTTTATACTCATCACCTATATTTCCTAATCCTGTGATTAAATATTTCACAGCTTTAAATATTACTCTTCAGTTTTATCGGCAGCAGCATCACCTTCTGCTCCTTCTACTCCTTCTGCTCCTTCTTCACCTTCGCCTTCAGCAGCATCTTCACTTCTTGCAACTCTTGTTACTTTAACAGCACATACAATTGAATTAGAAGGATCTAACAATTCAATATTACCAAAATTAAGATCTCCAATCTGAATTCCTTTTCCTATTACTAAGTGTTCAACATTTATTTCAAATACTTCTGGTAAATCAGAAACTAAAGCTTTTACTTTTAATCTTCTGAGATTAAGAACCATACGACCACCATCTAAAACACCTTTAGCTGCACCTACTAATTTAACAGGTATTGCAGTTTTAATAGGTTTATTATCTACAACCTCAATAAAATCAATATGCATAAGGTTATCCTTTACTGGGTGAAATTGAAATTCTTGAACAATTGCTTTATACTTTGTTCCATCAATATCAATATTTATTTCAAATACATCTGGTGTATAAACTATTTTTCTAAATTCGTTTTCATGAGCATAAAAATTTACATTTTTATTTCCGCCATACAAATTACAAGGAACCATTCCTTCTTTACGCAAGTTTTTTGTTGCTTTCTTTCCCAACTCTGCTCTTAGAGTTCCTTTAATATCAATACTTTTCATTATAAAAATAAATGTTGTGCTACTAGGAATCAAGATTTTCAAGTTTCCCCATCACACGTTTGACTTTTTAAATAGTTTGCAAAAGTAATATATTTATTTAAACTATGAAACTATCACTAATAGATTCGTAATGATAAACTTTATTTATTGTATTAGCAAACACATCTGCAACCGATAAAACCTTTATTTTATCACAATCAGGGTTTACTGGAATTGAGTCACTAACAATTAGTTCTGTTAATTGAGAATTTTTAATTCTATCGTATGCAGGACCTGATAATACTGGGTGTGTTGCTATTGCTCTAACACTTTTTGCCCCTCTTTCCATCATTATTCCTGCCGCTTTTGTTACTGTTCCTGCAGTATCAATCATATCGTCAAGTATAATAACATTTTTATCTTTTACATCTCCAATAACTGTCATTTCACCTATTTCGTTTGCTTTATCTCTTGATTTGTGTGAAACAACCATTGGGCAACCTAAGAATTTAGAATATGCATTTGCACGTTTTGCACCTCCCATATCTGGAGAAGCAATAACTAAATTATCCAAATTTAATGACTTAATATAAGGAACAAATATTGAGGAAGCATAAATATGATCTACTGGCACATTAAAGAAACCTTGTATTTGGTCTGCATGCAAATCCATTGTCATTACACGACTAACTCCTGCTGCTGTTAATAAATCAGCCATTAGCTTTGCTCCTATCGAAACTCGAGGTCTGTCTTTTCTGTCTTGACGTGCAAAACCAAAATAAGGAATTACAGCAATTATTTTATATGCTGATGCTCGTTTTGCCGCATCAATCATTAATAATAACTCAAAAAGATTTTCGGTTGGTGCAAAAGTTGATTGTACAATAAACACATGTTTTCCTCTAACTGTTTCATCAAATGATGGAACAAACTCCCCATCACTAAACTGTACAACCGACGATTTACCTAATGTTGTACCATAGGCTTTAACAATTTTTTCTGCTATATATTTACTTTCTCTGCCCGAAAAAAACTTAATACTCGAATTATCTGCTCTCATTATAAAATAATTATTTATTAAGTTACAAACTTAGATATTTGTATTCTAATTTTTACTTTTTATTATTAACAATTAGCAAACATTTTTTAACTAAAACGGCTATTTCAATATCAATCAAACAAATGCACTTAGATACGTTTTTCATTATCTACCCACGGTTTATATTGTTCGCATAAATTCACAAAAAGCTATGGGGTTTGAATGTATTTAATCATTCATTAATTCAACTGCCGATTTTATGCCAATACGTTCATTGTTATTAAAACCTGCAATAAAGCAATCTTTATAACCAAGTGTGCGCATTTTATCTCGTAATTCGTAAGCTTTTTTCATACTTTTAAATTTACCAACAGTGTATTTCCATAATCCTTGATGGTAATATCTGTAAATATTTAAACCTTGAAAAATTTTATCGGTAGTGGCTCGTTTACGTGTCGATGTTTTTATTTGAACTCTGAAATTTATATTTATCTCGCTTATTGGGTCTTCTTGCTTTTTAGTAAGCTCAGCAATAATATCTTCGTCTTTTTTAGTTTTTTTATTTTCAGCAATTAGTACTTCTTGTTTTGGTAATTTATGATTTAAAAGCATTGCGTATTTTTTGCGAGCAACTTTTCGGTAACACGAATTAAAATGCCACCATTCTGTCTGAATATTAAAAAAATCGGCGTTTCCCATTACCTTACGTAATAGTTTTCGATTATCTACAATTTCTTGAGTTAATACACCCGATTTTAAAAACTTTTTCTCCAAAACAGGATATGCCTTTTTCTCAAAGCTATCAAAATCGGTACCCATATCAAGTGGCGTATTTGTGCTATCAACTATAGTAATATCAACGGCTGCCCCAAAACAATGTAATGAACCATATTTTGGATTCGATAAATATTTTGGACGTTCTTTTGCCGATACTTTTATGCTATCCCACATCATTTGCTGAATGCTTATTGGACGAGCTGCATCAAAAATTAGGAAGTTATAGTTTGGAAAAGTATCGTGTAAAAATTTATGTGCTTTAACTAATTTTTCAGCTACATAAGGCTGTAAATATGCATTGTTTATTTTTCCATACATATTAAAACCCAAAAAATTACGGTTACTTGCATAACGAATATCAACACGGATTGTACTATCTAATGATTGTACATTTACCAAACCTGCTTTTACAAATATTTTTTCAATATCTGATGTATCAATCTTTGGAATTATTTTTTCTTGCGATACTGTATCTATTTTTATTATTGTATTTTTTTCTTGTTGTTGTGGAGTAAGTTTTTCTGTATTATTACAGCTTGTAATAATTAGTATTAGTAGTATGTAAAAAAATGTTTTTTTCATTTTAGATTTATTATCTTATTCTTTTGTTTATCCAATTATTTTTCTAATATTCAACAAACAATCTCCCTGTCCTTCTTCTCCAAGAGGGAACGCTCTTATTTAAGTATTCTAACCTTAAACAAGCTTTTTAACATATTCGACTCCTACAGAGTCGTTTATTTAATTAATTTTCTTTCTATAAATGTTTGAACCCTACAGGTTCTGTTTAATATATCCCGTAGGGATTATATATTTATAGTTTATATTTCATTTTTATTATCGATGCCGTAGGTATCTAATATTATTTAGATTCTTCACTATGTTCAGAATGACAATATCATTTGGGTTTTGAACAAAATCAAAGTCCGAAGTTGTCATACTGAGAGAAGCGAAGTATCTATATTTATGTTAGTTAGTTATTCAACACCTCTCCCCTTCCTTAATAGTTCCTTTTGGGACAAGTTCTTCTTCAAAAGAAAACATTTTTACTTTAAAGAACCTTTTAACATATTCAACTCCTACAGAGTCGCTTGAAAAACTAATATTATTACTATAAATATTCGAACCCTACGGGTTCTTCTGTTTAATATATCCCGTAGGGATTATATATTTATAGTTTATATTTCATTTTTATTATCGATGCCGTAGGTATCGAATATTATTTAGATTCTTCACTATGTTCAGAATGACAATATCATTTGGGTTTTGAACAAAATCAAAGTCCGAAGTTGTCATACTGAGAGAAGCGAAGTATCTATATTTATGTTAGTTAGTTATTCAACACCTCTCCCCTTCCTTAATAGTTCCTTTTAGAACAAGTTCTTCTTCAAAAGGAAACATTTTTACTTTAAAGAACCTTTATAACTTTATTTGATATCGTAAGCACCAAACAATCAATTCAATCAAAAAAAGCAACCTCTCTAAAAATAATTTAAAAAGATTGCTTTTAATTTTATGTACAATTTAAATTATTCCTCAGTATTTTCAGTTTCTGTGTTATCAGAAGCTTGTTCTTCGGAATTATTATTTATTTCTGTATTTTCGGAAGATGCTTCTGTACCTTCTGTATTTCCTGGTACTATTGGATTACCTTCTTCATCATACTCTACTTCGTCTTCAGGAGTTTTAGCAACCTTTGCAATAGCGGCAATCTCATCATTTTTAGTTAGGTTAATAAGCTTAACACCTTGTGTTGCTCTACCCATAACTCTTAATGAATCTACAGCTAAACGAATAGTAATACCTGATTTGTTTATTATCATTAAATCGTCTGCGTCAGTTACATCTTTAAGTGTAATTAACTTACCCGTTTTATCGGTAATATTAATTGTTTTAACTCCTTTACCTCCACGATTTGTTATCCTATAATCTTCAATTAATGAACGTTTTCCGTATCCTTTTTCCGATACAACCAAAACATTTTGCTCATCGTTATTAATACAAATCATACCAACAAGCTCATCATTTTCTGCTAATCGAATACCTCTAACACCTGCTGCGGTTCTACCCATAGCTCGTATTTTCTCTTCAGGGAAACGTATTGCTTTACCACCACGAGCAGCCATCATAATTTGAGATGAACCTGTAGTTAATTTAGCTTCTAATAATGTATCGCCATCGCGAACAGTAATTGCATTAATACCATTTTGACGTGGACGAGAAAATTGCTCAAGAACAGTTTTCTTAATCACTCCTTTTTTAGTTGCAAGAATAATGAAATTATTATTTATATATTCCTCATCGGTAAGTTTACCTGTAAGGTTTATAAATGCTTTAACTGTATCATCGCTCTCAATATTAAGCATATTCTGAATTGCACGTCCTTTTGTTGTTTTTGTTCCTTCCGGAATTTCGTAAACTTTTAACCAGAATACTTTACCTTTTTCGGTAAATAACAACATTGTATTGTGCATTGTTGCAGAGAACATATACTCAATAAAATCTTCTTCTCTAGTTGCAGAACCACGCGAACCTCTACCTCCACGATTTTGCGTTTTAAAATCGACAAGTGGTGTTCGTTTAATATACCCTAAATGAGAAATAGTAATGACCATTTCGTCGTTTGAATAAAAATCTTCTGGGTCAAACTCTTCTGCATTAGGAACTATTTCTGTTTTTCGCTCGTCACCGTAACGTTCAATAACCTCTGTTAATTCATCTTTAATAATGTTCATTCTTAATTCAAGACTTGCAAGTATTGCTTTTAACTCTTCAATTAATTTCATTATATCTTCGTACTCAGCACGTAATTTATCTTGCTCAAGACCTGTCAACTGACGTAAGCGCATCTCAACAATTGCACGCGATTGAATATCTGATAATTCAAATCGTTCAATTAAATTTTCTCTTGCTTCGTCAGGAGTTTTACTTGCACGAATAATTTTAATTACTTCATCAATATTATCGCTAGCAATTATTAATCCTTCAAGAATATGAGCACGTTCTTCGGCTTTTCTTAGTTCGTATTGTGTACGTCGGGTAACTACATCATGGCGATGTTCAACAAAATATTTTATTAAATCTTTAAGATTTAACATTTGTGGACGACCGTTTACAAGTGCAATATTATTTACTGAAAATGATGTTTGAAGTGCAGTATATTTGTATAACTTATTAAGCATTACATTTGCACTTGCATCGCGTTTTACATCAAATACAATACGCATACCTTCACGATCACTTTCGTCGTTTACATTTGAAAGACCTTCTAATTTTTTATCATTAATTAACTCAGCAGTTTTTTTAATTAATTCTGCACGGTTAACTTGATAAGGAATTTCTGAAACAACTATTTTCTCACGACCTTTACTGTCTATTTCAATAAATGCTTTACCACGTAAGACAATACGTCCACGACCTGTTTCAAATGCATCGCGAACACCTTGATAACCGTAAATTATTCCTCCTGTCGGAAAATCAGGGGCTTGTACAATATCAATAAGTTCATCAATTTCTATATCGTTATTATCGATATATGCCATGGTGCCTTTTATTACATCAGAAAGGTTATGAGGAGCCATGTTTGTTGCCATACCTACAGCAATACCTGATGCTCCATTTACAAGTAATAATGGTATTCTTGTTGGTAAAACTGTTGGCTCTTTTATTGTATCATCAAAGTTTAATTTAAAATCAACAGTATCTTTATCTAAATCTGATAAAGCTTCCTCTGCAATTTTTTTAAGACGTGCCTCTGTATAACGCATGGCAGCCGCATTATCGCCATCAATTGAACCAAAGTTACCTTGTCCGTCAACTAACGGGTAACGCAAAGACCATTCTTGTGCCATACGAACCATTGCTTCGTAAACCGAGCTATCGCCGTGTGGGTGATACTTACCAAGAACCTCTCCAACAATTCTTGCAGACTTCTTATGTGCTTTGTTTGATGCTATTCCTAATTCAGACATTCCAAACAATACTCTACGGTGTACGGGTTTTAATCCGTCGCGAACATCAGGAAGCGCTCTTGAAACAATTACAGACATCGAATAATCGATGTAAGCAGACTTCATTTCGCTTTCAATGTTAATTTTTATTATTCTATCGTTACCTTCCATATATTCAGATACTTATATTTTTAAAAACCTAAGCTGTAAATTTAATTTAAATATAGCTATAAATAGATGTTTGGTGAGCGGTTTTATTAACATATTTGTGTTTATATTAACAATTATTTTTTACCTCTAAAAATAAGAAAATTTAATAGAGACTAAATTTTGGTGCTTAAATTTGATTTTGTTTAAAAAGATTAATTTTGAAATAAAAAATAATGATAGTGTTTTTGGCTAATTTTATGCGTTTTTTTGAATTTTAACTCATTAGTACACTATGACATTTTAGCTAAAATTATAATACTTAATCACTTAAAGTATTAAATACATATAAAAGTATAAATATTCTAATTTTTAATCGCTTTTATTTTCTTATACTTATTAGTATTAGAAGGATTAATTTCTGTTAAAATAGTATAAACTCTATTTTTTTCATCAGGAAAAGCTTCTGTAAAAATATTTGCAAATTCGTCGGCTTTTGCATCAAACAATACTGATAAGTATGCCATCTGAGCATCAGGCTTATCTCTATATACTTTTTGTAAAAATTTAAAACTTTCGGCTATTGTCTGCCTCCCTTTCACCAATTGGGTTGACATTAAATCTAATCCCATTCTATGATATTGATACATGAAATTACGTACTGGGTCATATTTACTATTTAAAACATTTTCTACAATCCAGTATCTATTTCGCTTATTCTCAAATGCCTTCCAACCTTTAACTCCTGAATTTTGTGCATTTTGAACAATTTTCTCTGCTTTGGTAAAAAATTCACCTCCTCCATGACTAGAAAAAGAGTCGTAATCAAACCCTATAATTAAATAAGCATAATAGCCTAAAACCGATGTTAGGTTAGATATAAAAGAATTTTCATTAAAATCCATAGCCTGAAACTCAACATATGTAAATTCTATATCTCCATCTCTAAAATTCAATAATACAGTGTTATAGCTAGAGCCAAAAACAGGGCGGTTTGATTGAATTTGCATTGTACCTTTATACCTATCGGTACTAACCTCTTCAGTTAAATTTATTTGAATTGTACACTCTATTCTTTCATCAATAGAATAAATATTATTTGTCCATTTTGTATTATTCATAAATTCGTAAATAGCTTTCTGCATACTTTCGAATTTCTGCTTATTAGTACCTTGAATTTTTTGGGCATTAACTTGCACTCTACACTTCAATTCTTGCGAATATGAAGAGAAACTAAAAGCTAATATTATTAAAACTATAAATATCCTCATTATATTTTTTTTGATAGATAATTAACGATGTCAACTGCAACATCAGTTTTACTTTTTAACCCAAATTTAGTTATTTTATTGTTCTTATCAATAATTGTTATTTTATTTGTATCGGTTTTAAACCCGGAACCTCTGTTATTCAATGAATTTAAAACAATAAAATCAAGATTTTTTCTTTTTAATTTACTTGATGCATTCTTTATTTCATCTTGTGTTTCAAGAGCAAAACCAACAATAATTTGTTTTTTATTTTTCAATCTACCAAGTTCGGCTGCTATATCTTTTGTTGGTTGTAATTCTATTTTCAGATTTTCTTTTTCGCGTTTTATTTTATTATCAGCTCTGTTTATTGGTGTAAAATCGGCAACTGCAGCAACCATTATTGCAATATCTGCTTTTTTAAATTGCTTTACCGACGCCTTATACATTTCATCGGCTGATTCAATATCAATAACATTAATATTATTATTTGTAAGATGTAAACTTGTTGGACCACTAACTAATGTAACTCTTGCTCCTTGTTTTGCAATTTCTTCAGCAACTGCATAACCCATTTTACCGCTTGAGTAATTACCAATAAAACGAACTGGGTCTATTTTTTCGAAAGTTGGACCTGCTGTAATTAATACATTTTTACCTTTATAATCTTGCGAAACAGCCAAATTATTATTAATTATATTAATAATATTATCAGGTTCTTCCATCCTACCTTTACCGTCTAAACCACTAGCAAGCTCACCTGTTGGTGGTTCAATAATAAAATTACCGTAAGATTTTAGCGTTTCAATATTTTTTTTTGTTGATTGATGCTTGTACATATCTAAATCCATTGCTGGTGCAATATACACAGGACATCTAGCTGACAAATACGATGTTACCAATAAGTTATCAGCAATACCATTTACCATTTTACCCATTGTTGAGGCTGTAGCAGGTGCAATTATCATTAAATCGGCCCACAAACCTAAATCAACATGACTATTCCAATCGCCATTTTGAGAATTAAAAAACTCGCTATACACAACATTTTTGCTGAGTGTAGCGAGAGTTAATGGTGTAATAAATTCTTTTGCACTAGGAGTCATAATCACCTTTACATCGGCACCTTCTTTAACTAATAGTCGTGTTAAAAAAGCCGATTTATAAGCTGCAATACCACCCGTTATTCCAAGAATTACATTCTTGCCTTCTAATGCAGACATAATTTATTTATTCTGGACGTTTGTCTTTTAATGGATTTCTGTAATATATTTGCTCATGAATATATTCTTCTAAAGCAATTAAAGCAGGCTTAGGTAATTTCTCATAAAATTTAGAAATTTCTATTTGCTCTCTATTTTCAAAAATCTCTTCCAAATTATCAGTATAAGATGCAAATTCGTTAAGTTTATTACTTAATTCTTCTTTTATCTCAACAGAAATTTGATTAGAACGCTTTGCAACAACAGCAACAGTTTCGTAAATATTACCTGTTTGCTCTGCAAGATCTACAATGTTTCTCGAAACAGTACTGTTTGGTGCACTAGTTTTTTTATAATCCATATAATAATAATTTATTTTTTTATTCTTTTAACCGAATCGTTATACATTTTTTTTACATCTTTTGTATATTCTGATTCAGGATATTCATCTACAAATGCATAATACGCATCTATTGTATTTTGATATCTTTCCTTTTGTCTTCTGTAAATACTTCCTTCAGCTAATTTAAAATTAGCTTTTACCGACAAATATAATAATTCCTCTCGATAATCTGTATCAGGGAAATCATTTAATGTATTATCTAAAACAACAACTGCGGCTTTATAATCGCCTAAATTATAGTATAGTTTTGATGACAAAAACGCCTTATCTTCAAGCTTTTGCCTTAATCTGTCAACATATTTATTACAGTCGACAATATATTTACTTTCTGGATATTTATTAATAAAATACTGAAATTCTTGCAATGCTTTATACGAATATGTTTGGTCTAACTCAGGTTCTGGCGAATTTAAAAACTGACAATATGCGCTCATATATTCAGCTTCCTCAACATGCTTACTATTTGGATAAGTTCTTGCAAAATTTTTAAAATAATATCCAGCTAATACATGATCGCCTAAATTAAAATTACAATATGCGTAAAAATAATATATTCTTTCCGATTTAATCGTACCTCTTAAAATTGGAATTAGTTCTTCAAATAGAGTTTTAGCTCTATAATAATCCTCCTTTTCATAGTATTTAATTCCTTCTGTATATTTTAAATTATAATCAGTACTTTTTAAAAGACGCTGATAATCGCTACAAGAGGCTAGTACTAAAGTAAATACAATAATTGAAAATATTATTTTACCCATTTTTTTAAACATCGTGCAAAGATAAGAAATTAATTAGTATTAAAAGCAATTATTTTACTGTGATAAAACAATTTTTAACATTATTTATTGTACTTAAAATTTAAGCAAAAAAAAAGAGGCATTAAAGCCTCTTTATTTTTTTTTAAATTCGTATGCTTATTTAACTTTGTCAGATAATTCAGCACCTGCTTTAAATTTAACAACGTTTTTAGCTGGAATAGAAATTTCTTTACCAGTTTGAGGGTTACGACCTGTTCTTGCTTTTCTGTTAGAAATAGAAAAAGAACCAAATCCTACTAAAGCAACTCTATCACCTGTAGAAAGTGCACTAGATGTAGCGTTAATAAATCCGTCTAATGCTTTTTTTGCATCAGCTTTAGTTAAACCAGCATTTTCAGCCATAGCGTCGATTAATTGAGCTTTGTTCATTTTAAAAATTTTAAGTTAATAATAATTTGTTTACATCAACAAATATAGCGGAATTCAGCTACTACACAAATTTTCTACCAAAAAAAAGTACATTTTGTTAATAAAATAGCAAAATTGTTAATAACTCCGACTTTAAAAGTGCCGTAAATAGTACATTTCAAGCTATTGCAATTCAGAATCTTTTAATAATCAAGTAGTTGCAAGTAAGACAATAAGCACGCTTAAGTAATTGATTTACTTAACATTACACATCTAGTATAAAAGTAATAAATCAACAAAATATTTTAATAAAATACTATCTTTGCATAAATTCTTATAAAAATGAGTAAATTATACATAGTTCCTACTCCAATAGGTAATTTAAAGGATATAACCTACAGAGCTATTGAGGTATTAAAAGAAGTAGATGTAATTCTTGCAGAAGATACTCGTACATCATCAAAACTTTTAAAACACTACGAAATTTCAGGAAAACAAGTAATTGCTCATCATAAGTTTAACGAACATAAAAGTTTAACTAATATAATAAATCGTATAAACGGTGGCGAAACTATTGCCTTAATATCTGATGCAGGTACACCTGCAATATCTGACCCTGGCTTTTTAATTGTACGTGAATGTATTAAAAATGATATTGAAATTGAAACCCTACCTGGTGCTACAGCATTAATTCCTGCACTTGTAAATTCTGGCTTACCAAACGATAGATTTGTATTTGAAGGTTTCTTGCCACAAAAGAAAGGTCGTCAAACAAGACTTAAAGCCCTTGTTGGTGAACAAAAGACAATGATTTTTTATGAATCACCACACAGATTAGTAAAAGCTCTTAAACAATTTGCGGAGTATTTAGGCGAAGACCGACAGGCATCAGTATCAAGAGAGTTAAGTAAACTATACGAAGAAAATGCAAGAGGAACACTTGCCGAACTTATTATTCACTTTGAAGCTAAAACAATAAAAGGCGAAATTGTTATTATTGTTGAGGGGGAGAAATAGATTTATTAGATGTGAGACTTGAGATGTGAGACAATAGAACAATAGAACAATAAAACAATATGAAAATAATATCATATAATGTAAATGGAATTAGAGCCGCAATTAAAAAAGGCTTTATTGAATGGCTTAAAAATGAAAATCCGGATATAATATGTATTCAGGAAACTAAGGCACATAAAGAGCAATTAGATGTTGGTGTTTTTACTGAGCTTGGCTACCATCAATATTGGTTTTCTGCACAAAAGAAAGGTTATAGCAGTGTGGCAATTTTTACTAAAATAGAACCAAACAATGTAGAATACGGTATTGGCATTAAAAAGTACGACGATGAAGGTCGATTTTTACGTGCCGACTTTGATGACTTCACATTAATAGATTCATATTTTCCGAGTGGAACTGCTGGTGGTCCTCGTCAAGATTATAAAATGGAATACCTCGCCGATGTTCAAGAATACACAAACGAACTACAAAAAACACAGAAAAATATAATACTTTGTGGTGATTATAATATATGCCATAAGGAAATAGATATTAATAACCCTCAAAATAAAAAAGGAGTTTCTGGATTTTTACCCGAAGAACGTGAATGGGTTACTAATTTTTTAGAGAGTGGTTTTGTTGATAGTTTTAGAATGTTTGACCAGAGTGCAGAAAAATATTCATGGTGGAGTTATAGAGCAAATTCTAGACCAAGAAATGTAGGCTGGCGTATTGATTACCATATGATAACAAATGCATTAAAAGATAAAATTACAAATGCATACATTATGCCTGATATTCATCATTCAGACCACTGTCCTGTTGTTGTTGAGTTGAAAGTTGAAAGTAGAACGTAGAAAGCGTGAATTTAGAAGAATTAAAAAATATAAACATAGAAGATTTTAATTACAATCTTCCTGATGAGAGAATTGCAAAATACCCACTAAAACAGCGCGATAGCTCTAAACTTTTGGTATATAAAAATCAGCAAATAAGTGAGAGTACTTTTAAAAACATATCGGAAGAATTGCCTGCAAACTCATTACTTATTTATAACAATACCAAAGTTATTCAAGCACGAATGCACTTTAAAAAAGAAACAGGTGCAAATATCGAAATATTCTGTTTAGAGCCTCACTCTCCTACCGATTACAACCTTATATTTCAAGAAACTCAATCTTGCCAATGGAAATGCATTGTAGGAAACCTAAAAAAATGGAAACAAGGCGAATTAATAAATAAAATAGAGGTAAACAGTAAAGAAATTGAGCTAAAAGCTAACAAAATTTCGCATATCGATAAAGAAATAATAATTGAGTTTAATTGGAATAACAATGTTGATTTTGCAAGCATTTTAGAAGGAATTGGAGAAATTCCAATTCCTCCTTACTTAAATAGAAAGTCGGAAGAAACCGATAAAACTACATATCAAACCATATATTCTGAGCATAAAGGCTCGGTTGCAGCACCAACTGCCGGTTTACATTTTACCGATAGTGTTTTTAATTCGCTTAAACAGAAAAACATTAGCTTAAACAATGTAACACTGCACGTTGGAGCAGGAACATTTAAACCAGTACAAAGCAAAACTATTGGTGAACATACTATGCATTTCGAACATTTTACGGTTAGTCGCAAGCTGATAGAAGATATAAAACAAAACTTTGGAAATGTTTTTGCTGTTGGAACAACTTCGGTGCGAACTATTGAAAGCATATACTATATTGGCTTACAAATTTTAGATGGAATTGACACAAACTATTTTATTATAAATCAGTGGGACGCATACGAACATAGTACCAATCTCTCTACTATTTCAGTACTTGATGCAGTTATTGAATTTATGGATATTAATGATTTAGAAAGGATTAATGCCCAAACACAAATAATGATTGTACCTGGTTATAAGTTTAAATTTATTAATGGATTAATTACTAATTTTCATCAGCCAAAAAGCACATTATTACTCCTAATATCTGCTATTACAGGCGATAATTGGAAAAATATTTACAACTATTGTTTAGATAATGAGTTCCGTTTTTTGAGTTATGGCGATAGTTCTTTGTTGTTTATTGATTAGATTCAATTGATATGAGATATACTCAATCCATTTAGCTTTTAGGGAATTTATACGGGTTTCATTTTTCTTTTTTAGAGTTTAAAATTTTAAGCATAGCTTATTACGCTTACAAGTGACGAGGAATTAAACCCAAACAAATTAAAAATAATAGTATAAACTCGTATAAATTTTAATTGAAATGGTAATTTAATTTCATTACTTTTGCAAGAAAAATTAACTAAATGAGTCATATAATTTCCCCTTCGCTTTTATCGGCCGATTTTAACAACCTTGGCAGAGATGTAGAAATGATTAATAATAGTGAAGCCGATTGGTTTCATATTGATGTAATGGATGGTGTTTTTGTCCCAAATATTTCATTCGGATTCCCTGTAATTTCAGCAATTAATAAATTAGCTAAAAAGCCATTAGATGTGCATTTAATGATAGTTGACCCAGACAGGTATATTGAAGATTTCAAAAATGTAGGAGCTGAATATTTAACAGTTCATTACGAAGCTTGTACTCATTTACATAGAACAATTCAAAATATTCATTCGCATGGAATGAAAGCAGGTGTTTCGTTAAACCCTCATACTTCAGTTGAATTACTTTACGATATTATTGATGATGTTGATTTAGTACTACTTATGTCGGTAAACCCTGGTTTTGGAGGGCAAAAATATATTCAAAATACATATTCAAAAATTGCTCGTTTACGCGAAATTGCAGAAGAAAAAGAAACTGAGTTAATTATTGAAATTGATGGTGGTGTTGACAATACCAATGCGGAAAAACTTATAGAAATGGGTGCTGATGCACTTGTTGCTGGTAGTTTTGTATTTAAATCTGAAAATCCTACAAAAACAATCTCTAACTTAAAAAGTTTTAAATTTTAAATTTAAATAAATATTATGAAGAAAATAATATTAGTACTTTTTACCATAATTGCATTTTACTCATGTAATAATTCAGTTTTTAACGAATATCACGAGTTTTCAATGCTAGAATGGAAACAAAGCGAAGTACCAGAATTTGAATTTGAAATTACAAACGATACAACAAATTACGATATATATTTTACATTGCGTTATGTTGAAGGATTTCCATATCAAAATATGATAGGCACAATGCTTATTGTTGATGAAAATAAACAATCGTCGTTAAATAATTTTAAATTTAGAGTTGTTGACGAAAACAAAGATTATATTGGTGATGTTGCTGGTAATATTTTTGATATTGAAACACTTTTAATAAAAGATACATCTTTAGCAAAAGGAAAATACAAAGTAACAATAGAACAAACTACCGCACTACCATCTCTCGCATTTGTTATGGATGCTGGTTTAATTGTAAAAAAATCGGAGTAAGCTTTAGGGTACTTATTAATTTTTTAAAATAAAAAAAAAAGAGGCAATTGCCTCTTTTTTTATTTTTTGTTTATTAATGAATATTATTCTTTACCATCAACATAGTCTTGTAAATAAGTAAAATGATGACCAAGTTTACCATCAATAGTTATACTTGCTCGCTCAACAATACCCTCGGTATCATCACCAAAAAGCGAAGGGAAAACTTTATCTACTAATCCTTTTCCAAAATCAACCGATGCATTACGTGGTAATTCTCCAGGTAAATTATCAACAGCCATAACAGCAACTGAATCATCAGTAAAAGCTTCAACTTCTTTACCCTCTTTTGGGTTATATCCATAAATTGGATCAGCTATTGTTGAAGGACGAACTGTCGAAGGAATTGGTCCATCAATATCGCAACTTACATCTGCAATAACTTTTATCTTAAAATCATTAGCTTTCATATCCTCTTTAGTCATAAATACAGGAGAATTCTGATCCCAAAAATGACAAGGAATAAAAAAATCTGATACTTTAGTATAAGGTAAAAAAGTTGATTCGTACTCGCTTGGATGTTTAAAAAAATGCTTTAAATCAAACGGTTCACCATCTTTCCGTTTTGTATAATCCCAAGGATCTATTTGACAATAAACAGGCTCGTTAAAATCTTTTTCTAAAAACTGACTTGCTGTAACCTTTTTAATATTTAATTGCAAAAGTGTTTCCATTGCACCATGTGCAACTCTACCTCCACCTGTAATTAAAATTTTTATATTATCAAGTTTTACTTTATTAAGCTCACCAAACATTTCTTCCATATCAAAACAATCTATGGCTTTTTTTAGTTCAAACTTTTTACTTTTCAACCCACAAGTTCTAAGCCCATTATAAGCCCCTACCAAACCTGCCCAATAACCAAAAGCAACCAACCGAACCCTATTTTCATCGGTTAAATACTCATGATCAATCATTTGAATATTCATTTTTAATAATTTCTGAAGTAATTCAAAATTATACGGCTGTTTTTTTGCTGTATGCGAAAAAAACAAATATTTTTTATTTGGTATAAGTTTCGATTTCGCAACCTCTTTTACCCCAATTAATATATCACAATCATTTACATCGTCAACAACCGTCAATCCTTTATTTGTATATTCATTATCTTTATAACATCTATTTTCTGATGATTGAATTACCAAATCTACATTAGGGAATTTTTTAACTAGTTCAACTGCTTGCTCTGGAGCAACAGCTACTCTTTTATCTGGCGGATTTTTTGTCTCTCTCAGTATGCCAACGCGTAAATTTTGTGCCATATTATTTTATTTTTTGAAATTTCGCATAAAATTAACTTTTTTTTCTGAATTAACAGGTGTTTTAGTCAGAAATTTTGTAATTTTGCAAACCTTAAAATTTTACATACTTGGGGTTGACTTGGTTTTGACTGCAAGGATGATGGGATAGTAAGCATGTCGAGTACGGTAACAGTTCTCGTAAAACGATGTTACACAACTTTTAATTGGCGAAAACAATTTTGCTCTTGCTGCATAATCGAAGTTTAGTAGATTAAGCTTAATCCTTAGACAAGGTCTTTGGACAAGACATCTCTCATTTTGGACAATGTTTATAAACAAAGTGTATTTGAGATGCTCATAAAGATGAACTAGCTGTTTGGAATATCTCGACCAAATTGCGAAACTCAGAGAATAAGCCTGAAAATTGGTGGTTTATTGCCGGTTTTTTTGTCGAAAATTAAAAATAGACTAAACATGTAGAAAGCTGTTTTGTCACTTGTTTGGACGAGGGTTCGAGTCCCTCCAGCTCCACAAGCACTGCTGTAAATCAACTACATACAGCATGCGAAATTAAAAAAGGGACTAATTGTATGATTAGTCCTTTTTATTTTTATGATAATATTTTTACACAATTATAGATTACAAACGTACTCAATCCATTTAGCTTTTAGGGAATTTATACGGGTTTATTTTTTCTTTTTTAGAGTTTAAAATCTTAAGCATAGCTTGTTACGCTTACAATTTTAAGTAAATAAAAAATGAAAAAGAAAAAGTAGAAAAACCGAAAAGCTATGTGGTTTGAGTATATTATTAAATAAATTAAAAAAAAACTTAAAAAAATGTTGTAAAAAGATTAAAAATTTGTAACATTGTTTTTTTTAATACATATTTGCACTTA
>Ga0256827_10000761_pt1 | contig 20254 bp, 16 predicted proteins | sample CV84metaG_FD_185977 | JGI IMG/M metagenome (GOLD analysis project Ga0256827, IMG submission 185977) | Hydrothermal vent microbial communities from East Pacific Rise, Pacific Ocean - CV84 | ecosystem: Environmental > Aquatic > Marine > Hydrothermal vents | place: Pacific Ocean: East Pacific Rise... | reverse complement strand
TCGTTAAATTTATAATAAAGCTGTAAATTGGTTTCGGAGGTGGGGTTAGATATCTCATGATTCATGATATCCTGAATCTCATCAACAGTTAATACCTGATGCCAGACACTTAATTCATCAATACTGCCTTTAAAGTATTTATCATTCCTGCCTCCATTAAAAGATGTAGCTTCCGATCCATCACCAATAATACCATAACGCGTAGTCCCTGCCCCAAGACTAGAACCATTGTGTGGATTTGTAACCGTAGCGTCTAAAACACCATCTACATAAATCCGTTTATCAGTACCATCGTAAACAGCTGTAATAAAATGCCAATGCCCATCACGTACATTAGTATTACCTGCCATATCGTCAATTCCCCCACTAGATGAATAAGTATTAAAGTTTACTACATTGGTCGATTGATCATGCCAACCTATTTCCACATTATAATATTCAGATCTGTCGAAATCAACGATAGACCAACCCGCTTCACCGGGAAAGGCGAGTACCCAAGCACAAACTGTTAGTTCAGGAATTTCACCAGTAGTTGTATAATGCATATCTTCAATGGCCACATAATCATCAGTACCATCAAATTTTAAACATGTGCCGCTTTGTGAATAGCCTGCTGTAATCATAAGACTAAACAGAATATAAAATAGTCCCCTTTTCATTCTTTCCCCTAATTAATATGTTATAATAAAGTGCAAAAATATAAAAATCTTTATATAAAAAAAGAGGTCCACACACTCGTAAAACCTCTTATTAATCACAGCTTTCGGATTCTTTAAATCATCCAATAGCACATCAATATCAAACTTATTTAGATATTGAATTAATGTTGCTTTTTAATTTTGTCATCTTTAGTCAGCCCCTTAATCACTTCAATATTAATACCATCGCTTAAACCTGTGATAATTTTTCTTTTTTCGAAGACCTGCGGACTGGTTTCTATCTCTACATAGGTATTACCATCCTCAAATAAAAGCAAACTCTCACTCACGGCTAAAACACTATCCTGACGGTTGAGTACAATAGCGGCATTGGCACTATATCCCGCTCTGATAAAATAATCATCGCGCAATTCAACCTGGGCTTTTATTTCAAACTGTACGGCCCCATTTTCTTCCACACCCTTTGGCGAAATATGCTCCAAAACAGCGTCGAACTCCACGTTTTCGATGGCACCTATGGTAAGAATCAGCGGCATCCCCTCTTTAATCTTCCCCACTTCCGATTCATCTATTTTTCCTTCAAAAACCATCTCTCCCATATCGGCCACAGTGGCTATGGTCGTCCCATCGTTAAAAGTATTGCTCTCAATAACACTGTTCCCTTCTTCCACAGGAATTTCCAATATCATCCCTTCGATAGTTGAGGCTATCAATGTATTAGTGGTTGATTTCACATTACTTGTTTGTCCATCACGAATCAATTCAAGATTTTCGATAGCAGCATTCACTTCTTGTTGTGAATTATGGTATTTGATTTCTACTTCATCGAAATCCGATTGTGCAATCACATCTTTTTTAAACAGTTCTTTCTGTCGGTCATAAACTGTTTTTTCATATTCCATCTGCATTTTGGCTCTGTCTACACGCGCCTGAGCATTATTGAGACTTACCATATTAGGGATAATTTTTACTCTGGCAATTAAATCGCCTTTCTTGAGTACTTGCCCTTCGGTAACAAAAATCTCATCAATAATACCGGATACTTTAGGTTTTATCTCAATTTCTTTTCGTGGTTTTACCGAACCTGTCGCTGTTGTTTTTTTGATGATATCGGTTTTAAATGCCTGAGTGGTTTCGTAAACAACAGGCTTCACCTGCGATTTCTCCCAAAGGTAATACATGGTATAAGCAAAAACGCCCAATACTATTAGTCCCATTAAGATTTTTAAAATTGTCTTCATATTTATTATTTTTTCATTTTTCTATATTTACTATTCATCCCTTAAAGCATCAATAGGTTTAATACTAACCGCCCTGTTTGCCGGAAACAAACCTGCCAAAGCACCGGAAATTACTAATATGACAAGTGCCAATAAGGCTTTTTGGAAATCCACTTCAGGATGTGAGAACATATCGGAATTAGCTTCAAACTTATTGAGCAAATAGCTGATCCCCTCCAGCAAAGCCACACCAATCACCAGCCCCAGATATCCCGAAACCGACGTTAAGAGGATGGATTCCAAAACAATTTGTTTTCTTATTTGCCAGGGTGTTGCACCAATAGCACGCTGAATACCAATCTCTTTGGTGCGTTCTTTTACAATAATAAGCATAATATTACTCACCCCTATCACTCCTGCCAAAAGAGTTCCAATACCTACTATCCAGATTAAGCCGTTGATACCCGTAAACAAACCCTCTATCTTTAAAAACTCCTTTTCCACATTAAACGACCCAATGGCACGCTTATCTTCAGGAGAAATGGAATGCCGGCCGGCAATTATCTGTTTGGCTTTTTCCAGGACAAAAGCTGCCGAATAGCCTTTTTGAGCAGTGATAGAGTACCATCCCACAGCATCACCCATATTATAAGTGTTTTGCAAAGTGGTAAATGGCATAAATATTTGTTTGTTCTCTTCTTCGCCGTCCTGATCACTTTTTTTAGAACTACTCACGCCTACTACTCTAAAGAAAACACCCCGGATCTTCATATATTCGCCAATCGGATCTTCTTCTTTATCGAACATCTCTTCATAAACACTTTTCCCAATAATAATTACTTTTCTTTTTTCGGTGATGTCTCTGTCGTTGATAAATCTACCTTGTAAAATATTGGAGGGATCGATGAGATTATAATCGGGGTAATCGCCCTGAATAAAATAAGAAGCGGCTTTTTCTTTCCTAATCACATTATTGATGCCTTGCTCGGCAAACACCTGTAATCTGGGAGCAATGTATTGTATTTCGGGGAGGTTATCAATTAATGCCTGGGTATCGTCGTTATTAAAACGCACACGCCGTCCTCGGGGAAATCCTTTATAAGGAATGGTTGTTTTGCGGCCCCACATAAACATGCTATTGGTAGCCATATCACCCATTCCGGTATTAACACCATTTTGCAATCCCTGGCCTGCACCCAACATCACCACCAACATAAAAATACCCCAAAACACTCCAAATGCGGTAAAAAAAGTACGCAATTTGTTTTGCTTGATGGTAAACCAAATCTCTTGAAACTTATCTATGTTAATGATATTCATCTGTCCATTCTTTTATTATTCATCGCGTAAAGCAATAACGGGTTTAACAGCGGCAGCTTTCCGGGCAGGCACAAATCCGGCCAAAGCCCCGGCAATCACTAAAATAAGAGTAGCCCCTAATGCTACGTTTATATCTATCTCGGGATTAGCAAAATACGACACGCCCTGAAGGTTATTGGCTACCAGTTGCAATAAACCCACCCCAACAACCAGACCAATATAACCTGCAAAAGCAGTGATTAATATGGACTCTTGAAGAATAAGGCTAACGATAGACCATGGTGTAGCACCCAAAGCTTTTCGGATGCCAATTTCTTTAGTTCGCTCTTTTACCACTATCATCATAATATTACTCACACCCACAATGCCCGCGACAATGGTACCAACACCAATAAACCAGATAAAAAGTCGAATACTGGCAAAAAGATTCATAAACTTTTCATACTCCTCTATGGTATTATATATCCTGACAGCTCTGGGATCTTCGGGATCAAATTTATATTTAGTTGCTAAAGCCTGCTTTATTTCCTTCTCGGTTTGGGCACTCTGCTTTGCTGTGGCATCGCCGAGTATGAGTTGTACAGTACGGATATTCTCGCCCAAACCAAATACCTTTTGTCCCGTTGCTGTGGGAATATATATACGTAATAAATCTCTATCGTAGCCAGGATCGTTAAAAACCCCAATAACTTTAAATGATACATTCCCAATATTGATATTCTTTCCCACTGCCGATTCTTCTTTAAAGAGGGCCTCCTTCACCAAACGACCAATAGAAGCCACTTTACGATATTCTTTTTGGTCGTTATCATTTAAAAAACGACCTTCCACAATAATAATCTTTTCCACCTCCCCATAATTCGGGGCCACGGCAAATATGTCGAAAGTACCATATTCACTTTTATAATTCACCGATTTTATTCGCCACAACCTGTTGCGGGTACTGGTTTTTTCAACATGGCTCAGATGAGAGAGCAAAGGCAAATCCTCGTTTTTAAACCTGATTCTGCGTCCTGTCTTCATACCCTGATGTGCCACACTGGTAATACCTCCATAGATAGAGAGATAATTGACGGCATCACCTTCGAACTCTTGTTTCACACCATTCTCCAAACCATAACCCGAACCTAAGAGAATAATCAACATAAAAATCCCCCAGGCCACACTAAAGCCCGTTAAAAAAGTACGAAGTTTATTCTTACTAATCGTTTCGTATATTTCTTGCCATTTGTCTATATCGAACATGAGGATTCGTTATTTATTTCCGGATTAATTTACCGACCATTGTAAATATTCTTTTCAATCACACCATCTTTCAAATGAATAATTCTGTTAGTCATGGCAGCAATATCACTTTCGTGGGTTACCAAAATCATGGTAATACCCGTTTCGTTGATATCTTTTAATATTTGCATAACTTCATAAGAAGTCTTAGTATCTAAAGCACCTGTAGGCTCATCGGCCAATATCACTCTTGGCTGAGCAATTAATGCTCGGGCAATAGCCAGACGTTGCTTCTGTCCACCGGAAAGCTCATTTGGCATGTGATATGCCCAATCTTTGAGTCCCATTTTATCAAGGTATTCCATGGCCAGATTATTTCTTTTCTTTCGGCTTACCTTTTGGTAATAGAGCGGTAATGCCACATTCTCAATGGCATTTTTAAACGAAATAAGATTAAAAGACTGAAACACAAAACCCAACATCTTATTCCGGTATTGAGCTGCTTTTTTCTCATTCATATTCTGTATGAGCTGTCCATCCAGATAATACTCGCCACTGTCATAATTATCGAGGATGCCCAAGATATTAAGTAAGGTTGATTTACCGGAACCCGAAGAACCCATAATGGAGACCATTTCCCCTTTTTCGATTCCCAGATTAATCCCTTTCAGGACATGAAGCTTATTGGAGCCCATGACATAGGATTTATTGATGTTCTTGATTGATATCATAAAAAAGTTAGTATTGCTACAATTCCGCAATTTAACACTAAAAATGTGCCACAGGACACAATATATTGGATTTCAATATAGCTGAAGTCATAAATATGAAAAATTTAACAATTAATGTTCGCAGGCCTACATATATTGTCCGATATCGGTCGCTGTTTATTGGCCATTAACAAATTAAGCAGATAGCTTGGGATAAGCTTTTCTAGCATTTCTGATGCTCCTTCGCATAAAAAGTGAGGCTATGATAAAATACACAATGCTTAAAGCCCATAAATGTTGCCAATGATAAAACACATCGTTAAAACCCACCCCTTTTTGTGTGAGGGCAATAACGCCTTTTATTCCCGGTGTACTTGGGATAATCTCAGCCAAATATTGTTCCCAAAGGGGCATGGCTTCCACAGGCCACGAAAACCCACTTAAGAAGATAAACGGGATACTCGTAAACAACAATATCATCATAGAGCTTTCACGGCTCTTAAACAGCGATGCTATGCTCATCCCCATAAAGATGACAGAGAATAAGAAAGGAATTACAAAAACAATGACATCGAGATAATGACCTCTCATAGGGATACTGAAAATCCGAAAGATAATAACAAACACAAAAATAAAATTGATGACATAAACCGTAAAATAAGCCAATGATTTGGCCAATACGATGGTAATGGAGCCCCCTTGTTTTACACCAACCGACACCAAATAATTGGCCAAGCCTTTTTCGTTAGAGGTACCGCCCAATAAACCTATTCCCAATAATAAGGTTTGCTGTAAAATGAGCAGCAAAACAGCCGGCAGCACATAAGTACCATATCCCCCATGAGGATTATATAAAGAGAAGGTTTTTAATGGTAAAGGATCTCTTTCGTAATAAGCCATTTCTAAAGGCTGTCCCTGTGCCATCCTTCTTTGAATCTCGATACCGGCACTCATAGTACCAATAGCATAATTAGCGGCGGTTAGAATCTGCTTATAAATCACCATATAAGCCGCATCGGCATATACCGAGATGTGTGCGGTTTCGAATGTCAGTACTCTTTTATTGAAATCGTCCATAATATGAACAATGCCATATATCTCTCCTTCATCAAATAATTTCTCAGCTGTATGAAAATCCGACAAACGATACTTCACTTTAACTTCGTCGGTAGCATCAATCATTTGAATTACTTTACGACTTAAATCGGATTTATTCTCATCCACTATAGCTATAGGTACATCTTTGGCTAATTCATTATTATAAGCTAAGGAATAAATGATGGGATAAATAATGATAGCTATAAAAAACAACATAATTGTACCACCATCACCCAAAAGGTGTTTGATTTCTTTAAACCATATTTGTACAATTTTATTCATCGTTTATTTATGATTTCCCCCAATATTTAGCATCAGTTAAAAAATGTCGTAATCTACCAATCAACAAAAAAGGTAAAGCAATAAAAATACTCAGTGCCATAAAACTATATAATGAATACCGTAGGTCTAAACCTTTCATGGCTTCGTTAATGTAAATCTTAAGATAGTGTGTATAGGGGAATAATTCGGCAAAATATTGCAAAAACGGATCCATGGCTATCATGGGAAATGTTAAGCCCGAAAACGAAAAAGCCAATGAAGCATAAGCTGCCCCCAGACTTAATGACAAACGCACATTAGGAAATATGGAGATGATAAACACTCCCATAGCCTGATAGGCATACACAAAGAAAATGGTGGACATAAAAACAATAAACAAATTACCATTTAATGGCGCATCCATAAATACAAACAGAATGGTATTCATCAAAAAAGCCTCAATGATATATACAATGGAATAAGGCAATAACTTTCCTGTAAGAGCCACTATCACACTATCACCGGCAGTATGATACCAATCCTGAGCCGTACCTTCTTTTAGTTCGTTTCCCACCGTAAAAATGGCAGAAGTAATCACAAACATCAACAACATTACAGGCAACAGAGCCGTAACCAAATAATAGGCATAGTTGACGTATGGATTAAATAAAGAATGTGTTTCGAGATGTATGGGTTGTATTCGTTCATATGCCTGTTCATACATTTGGCCGTGAGCCATTCTTTTTTGAAGATTAATTCCGGCTGATAAGGTTTTTACGGTGGTAATAATCGCAGTACTCACAGCACTGCCGGCCGACAGGTTCTCATTGGAATAAAAAAGTACCAAACCTTTGGCATCTCCTTTATAAACGTCGTTCTCCGTGCCTTTGGGAATCTTTAATACGGCCCATGTTTCCGATCTCTCAATCATGCGTTTGCCTTCTTCCAAAGAGCTTACATGTTTTGAAATATGCACATCATGGGTGGCATCAACCCAGCGGATGATCTGTCTGGATAAAGGCGTATTATCAGCATCGAAAACAACGACATCAAAATTCTCTGCTTTCCCATGTTTAAACATAGTCACAAACAGTAAAAAAGAAAATAAGGGCAATATGAATAATATCCATAGATATATCGATCTCAGGCTCATACGATGAACCTCACGAATAAATACAGCTTTTAATCCCTTTTGCATTTGAAAAACCGAATGTGATTATTTTATGTCGTCCCAATTAACAAGTACTGTCATCCCCGGCCGTAAATCTTCGATAGGCTCCACAGGAATAGCATGAACCTCAAAGGTCTTCATGTCGAATTCTCCGGATGTCTTTGTGGCCTTCCAGGTAGCAAAATCTCCTAAAGGATTTAAATAACTGATACGTACTTCGGCATCTTTAACGGCTAAAGCAGGAATATCAATATTTATTATTTTATCCATTTTAAACTTCGATAACAGGTTCTCTCTGATGTTAAACACCACCCAGATATCGCTTAAATCAACAATAGTCATGATAGGGAAGCCGGTGTTCACCAATTCGCCTTCCTGTGAAATGATACTGGCTATTTCGCCATCTATAGGTGCTTTCACTTGTGCTTCGCTTAAATAAGAATCCAACTCCATAATCACACCCGAAGCTTGATCTACCAAAGCATCGGCTCCCATCTGATCTTCGTAGCGTGCACCTTTTTTAGCCATATCGTATTGCGATTTGGCCGCTTTCTCGGTTTCTATGGCCGCATGGTATTGGGCTGTTACTTCATCTAACTTCTGAGCAGGCACCACGCCTTCGTCATATAAATTCTTTACCCTCTTATAAGTTTTCTCCATCACTTCGACCCCTACCTGCGATTTTTTCCACAGACGGTATGCGCCTTCTATTTGTTCTTCGCGAGCCCCATTTTGAGCTTTCAGGCTTTGGGATTCGGCAGCATGACGAGCAGATTGCGCTTGTATCTTCTTGGCATCCAGCTCAGGCGTTCCTATCAGCAATAAGGTGTCTCCACGTTTTACTTTGGAACCTTGTCGTACCAATATCTGATTAATCCTGCCGGGAATCTTAGAAGCCACTTTAATATGTTTGGCTTCGGCTTCGCCCTGCAAAACAGTTTTGGGTGGTGTAGCCATAATCCATCCGGATACGATCACGAATATTAGTAAGAGAATGACGGCAATTCCAATGATGATATTTCTTGATTTCATGCTATTTTGTATTTTATTATTCTAAATCTTTTACTGAGAGAAAAAACAAGCTTTAAAAAGATTCTCTTTCTCTGTCTTCGCGTTGACTGTACTCTAAAAACAATTCGGGTTTACCCGAATACTCGAGCATTTTGGCCAGTGTTACCACATAATCGTTCATGATTTTTAATCTGCCGGTTTTAATCTTACTTAAGGTAGTTTCGGCATCCACTACATCCTTAGAAGTAGCAAAACCTTCGGCAAAAGCTTTTTTCTGGACTCTTAAATACTCCTGAGCAAAATCGTAGGTCGTACGCATACTCTCCAGCTGCTGACTATAGGATAACATCTCATTATATAATTTATGGATATAAGTAACTATGTCGGCCTTGGCTTTTGTTTCAATAAAATCGACTCTGTCGATGGTAGATCTGGCAGATTTCACTTTATAGGTTCTTGAAATACCGTCGAAAATCGTCCAGCTAAAATTCACACCAACGAACCACTCGGGCATCAACTCAGTCATCTGAAATTCGGCCAGTTCCTTATTAGCGATAATAGCTACCGAAGGGAAATAATCGGCTTTTTTCAGGTTATAGTTTTGCTGAGCCAGGTCTCTCTTGGATTCTACCTGCTTTAGCAAAGGATTATTGGCAATAGCCGATTCTGTAAAAAACTCAACAGACTCCATATTTTTAACTAAAAACAGTTCCGACACCACCTCGATATCCATAGAATCGGCCAGGGTATTTTTTAAAGCATTTCTCACTGTTGCCGCTTTGTTTTGGGCATTTTCCAAATCTGTTTTAGCCTGCGATACAGCAATCTCGGCATAAAGTCGTTGTGCCTTGGATATCATGCCATTTTCTTCGAGCTTGAGTGCATCCTGCTTATGTAACATCATATCCTTATACACCTCCTCATAAAGCTGTACTGCTTTTTGTGCCAGACGGTAGCCATAATATCTTTCAACCAGCTCGGTATTTAGTGCATTTTCGGCTTGTTGTAGCTTATAAACCGACTCGTTAATATTAGCATCCATGGCTTTATTGGCAGCTCTTATTTTACCCCCATTAAAAACCGGCCAAATCATATTAATTCCCGCCGTAGCCACTTGTTCTTTTTGCAACACCAAAGTACTTGGCAGCATTTGGTTGGCAGGCAGTTGCAGGAATTCCCCATAAGCATCGGTAATACCACTGATATCGAGCCCAATATCCTGATCAAATTTCATATAAGTAGCAGAAAAAGAAATCTTAGGAAGGTATAAACCCCTTGTTGTTTTACGCTTATATTCATGGGATTGTTTTTCGGCCTGAGCTGCTTTTAATACCAAATTCTTATGATTCATTTGAAGTAATGCCTGCTCATAGGTTAAGCTATGCGACTGCTCTTGCGAAGACGCTGACAGCCATAAGACCATTAAAACAATTGTACTTATAAAAAACCTGTGCATATATTTTATTTTTATCTCTTTATCACACTATTTGATTTTAACATCAAACTGTGATTATAGTTTATAAACAATTCCTAAATTGATATCGATATGCGACAACTCATACATACCCAAAGTTTGATGATAGCCCACTTTAAGAATAGCTGCTATATCGTCCACCATATTGTATGAAACACCCAAATTAGGGTTTATTGTAAATTCGTTAGAATAATGCTTATTGTAGTCGGAAGTATAGGTCCCAATTTGTTTTTCCTTTTTCTCCATAAATTCCACACCAATACCTAAATCGGGGATCACCTGAAAATCGCCATCACGGAAGAAAGTATATTTGGCATGTACTATCAGAGGAAAAGAATACAAATTGATTTTATAATCGTAAACAAAAATAGTAGGGTTGGCTTCTGCCAGTTCTTTTTCATAAGCTTTTTTAGCCCTATAGCCAACCAGACCAAACTGCACACCCACCCCAAAAGCACTTTCTTTAAACTGATAAGTTATTTCCATATCGCCACCATAACCATTCTGATAATTCTCAGAGAATTCAGAAGACAAAGGTATGCCATAATCAGCCGATATTTCCATGCTGTATTGTGCAAATAACGACACCGACATAAACAAAGAAACTAATAAACTAAAGAGTATTTTACGAACCATAATTATTCTGTTTAATATGCAAAATTACGAATTTATACTACACACAATAAAAAAAGTCGCCTTAAAAAAAGCGACTCCCTTTATATCAATTTATTTATAAATACTATCTGTCGGCAACTGCAGCACCATCATAAGCCCATTTAATATATATGGCTCCCCAGGTAAAACCACCTCCAAAAGCAGCTAAAATTATTTTATCTCCTTTTTTTAGGTATTTTTCATAATCACTGATACACAAAGGGATAGTACCATTAGTAGTATTTCCATATTCCTGAATATTAATCATCACTTGCTTAGGATCTATCTTCATCCTGCGTGCCGTAGCGTCAATAATTCTAAGATTTGCCTGATGAGGCACTAACCACGCCAAATCATCTGGGGCTATCTTATGTTTTGTCATCATATCTGCAGCCGCATCTGCCATTTTAGAAACAGCAAACTTAAATACTGGTTGCCCTTCTTGATAAATATAATGCTCACGAGCCTCAACAGTCTCCAGAGATGCCGGCTTCACCGAACCACCGGCCTTTTGATGAAGATGAACCTTACCCGATCCGTCGGTATTTAGTTGTGCATCAACAATGCCCACATCTTCGGTAGTAGGCTCCAACATCACTGCACCAGCCCCATCGCCAAAAATCACACAGGTAGTACGGTCGGTATAATCTACTATGGACGACATTTTATCGGCTCCCACGATGATGACTTTCTTATATAAGCCCGATTCAACAAAAGCCCTTCCTGTTTGAACCGCATATAAAAAACCACTACAGGCCGCATTCAAATCATAACTAAATGCATTCTTTAAACCCACATTATCACTGATAATATTGGCGGTTGCAGGGAATTGCATATCGGGAGTTACCGTAGCACAAATAAGCAAATCTACCTCCTCGGCTTTAGTATTTGTTTTCTCCAATAAGCGTTTCACCGCCGGAGAAGCCATATCCGAAGTACCTTTGCCTTCGCCTTTTAGGATATGTCGTTTCTTTATTCCGGTACGACTAATAATCCATTCGTCGCTGGTGTCTACCATGGTTGATAGTTCAGCATTGGTTAAAATATCTTCAGGAACAAAAGAAGCTATCCCCGTTATTGCAGCATTAATATTCGACATAATTCAGTTATTTTTCAAGTCGCCAAAATTCTACTTTTTATTTCAATCAGCAAAATTTATTTTCATATTTTTTAGAAAAAACATAGCAAATATTCTAAAAAATCATTTTTATTACTTAAAAGATATAAATAATTTTATTTTTGCATTTATTATGAATTAAAACAAGAACAATGAAAAAGATTTACTTATTATTAACCTCTATCATCATAACCATAAGTGCTTTTGCTCAAAACGACACGACAAGCAAATGGACCAGAAATGGTGATTTATCATTAAACTTTAACCAAATCAATTTTACTAATTGGGCTGCCGGTGGTGATAATTCAATATCCGGGGTTACATTATTTAATTATGATGCCAATTATAGTAGTGGCAAAAATTCGTTAAAGAATAAGATTATTTTAGGTTATGGTCTGCAATACATCAGCGATAGTTATAAAAAAACTGACGATAAGATTGATTTGAGCTCCATGTATGGCCATGGAATTTCGGAGAATTGGGATATTAGTTTGCTGGCTTTTTTAAAGACACAATTTGCCGACGGCTTTGATGGAGACAACGACTCTGTCAGTGTTTCAGGATTTATGGCTCCGGGTTATTTAGGTATAGGTCCTGGTTTTGATTATAGCCCCAATGAACACTTCTCTCTTTTCCTAAGCCCTGCTACTGCACAATGGGTTATTGTTAATAACCAACGCCTGGCCGACGAAGGAGCTTATGGTGTTGAAGAGGCAGTATACGATACCGCAGGAAAAATACTTACACCAGGAAAGAACGTGAAATTCCAGTTTGGTGCTGCTGTAAAGATGCATTTTAAGAAAGATATTGCCAAAAACGTGAATCTGGAATCTACATTAGAGCTTTTTAGTGATTATCTGTATAAGCCCGAGAATATTATTATCAATTGGAATGTACTTATCGATATGTCGATCAATTCATGGTTATCGGCAAAGCTTACTACCGAATTGGTCTACGACGACAATATTACCATTAATGATGAAGATGGCAATCCTTTGGGACCAAGAACACAGTTTAAAGAAATGTTTGGTGTTGGTTTAGCTGTTAAGTTTTAAAACATACCCAAATCTATAAAAAATTAATCCCGGCCAAAAACCGGGATTTTTTTATAACTACTACCCTCTTCTGCTATCCGGGAGTTTCTTCACATATTTCATTATCTTTGTTGAATGAAAATCTAATCTTATTCAACATCTATTATGATAAACAATTTAAAACTATTCTCTTTTCTAATCATCATTATTCTTTTTTCATCATGCCGCAACAACGATAGGTATTACGAAACAAAGGCTATTGAGGAATTAGATGATCTGGCCGAAGTTATTGGGGAGTTGAGCTCCTGTAGTTATACCCTAAAGACGCTTTCGAAACATATTAATAAGGAGGAGGAATCCGACTGGAATGAAAACACCCACGACGTGTATATGCGTGGCCCCGACAGGTTCTATATCTATACAATAGGAACCAAAGGACAAAAATCATTTTGGTATAATGGCCGGCGTTTTTCATATTATTTATACGACCGTAATGTTTTTGATACGATAAAAGCCGAAGGGAACATTGTAGAAGTGATAGATGATTTACACAAAAAATATAATATCTATTTTCCTGCAGCCGATTTCTTCTATCCTACCTTAACCGATGATATTATTGATTTTTATGATGAAGTGATATCATTAGAAAGTCAAACCATAAACAAAAAAGAATACGCCATTATTCAGGCTGTCAATAAGGAAAAAATACTCACTATTTGGATTGACGAGACAAGCAAACTCCCCTATAAGTTTATTATTGAACCCCAAACCGACCAAGGGCAGTACTACGAAGCCGAATTTTCGAACTGGAAGTTAAATCCTAAACTTTACGATATCTTATTTGAATATCAACCATCCAAAGATTCTAAAAGAGAGCCTTTAAAATTAAAACAATAACCTAAAGTACGACTTATGAAAACACAAAAGATATTCTATATTATATTTACCCTATTGTTTATTTTTGGGATTTCCATTAATGATGCCATGTCGCAACGCATGCGTCACTCTCGTGGCGGAGGCAGAAGTGCTGGTGCCAGCCGAAGCGTGAACGGTGGAGCCTATCGGTCGGCTCAAAGACCACAGACACAAAACAGATCTACACGCAGCACCCGCCCTCAAAGCTATAACAGATCTGCCCAAACAAGGAATAGCAGAGATGTCCGACCTCAGAACACGCAAAGAGACCGCTCGACACAAACAAGGAATACCCGTGATGTCCGACCTCAGAACACACAAAGAGACCGATCGGCACAAACCGGTAATTCTCGTGACAGATCCACTCAAACAAGAAATACCAGAGATGTAAAACCCAAGAGCACCAATCGTAAAGCACAAACACCCTCTACCGGCCAAAGAAATAATGCCAGCACAGGAAACCGAAAAGCCAATTCAGGTGTTAATAACGGACAACATAACCGTTCGGGACATAATATCAACCGTAATGTTAATGTCAACGTAAGAGTAAACCATGTGAACCGTTATTATAATGGTCACCGTGGACATTACCCATATCATCACCATCACTACCGCCCCTATTACTATGGTCCGCGTTGGCATCCTGTTGGCTTCTTTATAGCCGCTATGGCCGCTACGGCTATCATAGTAAGCATTCATAACCAACCGTATTATTACGATTATGGCGTATACTACGTACAAGCGCCAAGCGGCTATACCGTGGTTCCTGCCCCTGTTGATATTGTAGTGGTAGAGCTTCCCGAGGAAGTGGCTACCGTATCCCTCAACGATGTTACTTATTACTATTTTGGAGGCGCATTTTATGTTAAATCAGATGATGGTTATAAAGTGGTAAAAGCTCCCGATGGTGCAGTAGTAAGTAATATCCCCGAAGGCGGCGAAGAAGTAGAAATAGAAGACATTAAATATGTGGTCTATAACGATATCTACTTTATGCCATTCTCTCAAAATGGGAAAGATGTTTATCAAGTAGTTGAAATGGTGGCTGCTGAAGAATAAAATAGGCTCAAATAAAAAAGATTCAAAATAATAATGACTGTAAAAGAAGAATTAGACAAAAGAAGCGGTTCAAAATGTGAGCTTTGTAATAGCACCACAAACTTATCAGCCTACGACATCCCAAAATCACCCAATAGTGGCTTGGATTATAGTATTTATTTATGTGACAGTTGTAAAGAGCAAATCGAAGATCCAGACAAAATGGATGGCAACCATTGGCGCTGCCTCAACGACAGTATGTGGAGCGAAACCGAAGCCGTAAAAGTGATGGCATGGCGACTATTACAACGCCTTCAAAACCAAGACTGGACACAAGATTTATTGGAGATGTTTTACCTTGAAGATGATACTTTAAAATGGGCTAAAGCCAGTGGCGATGGCGAAGAAAAAGTCATCCATAAAGACAGCAATGGGAATATATTACAAGCTGGAGACAGCGTGGTATTAATAAAAAGCCTAGACGTAAAAGGGAGTAGCCTAACAGCCAAGCGTGGCACAGTTGTAAGAAAAATAGCTTTAGTTGAAGATAATCCCGAACATATTGAAGGGAAAGTTGAAGGCCAACAAATAGTTATTCTTACTAAGTTTGTGAAGAAATCGTAGGCTTGACGAAATTGTATCCCAAGCAATTGAATACGAGTGAGCTTTAGCTAACATTCCAAGTTAATGAAATTAATTTTTTGCGTATTAATATGCTTTCCAATAGTGTTTCACTACATTTTAGTCTATTTTCCAATAGTGTTTCACCATATTTTAGTCTATTTTCCAATAGTATTTCTTGATTATTAGTATGAGAATTAGTATTTTTGTGCAAAAGATGACGTATGAAGAGACTTATTGAAAAATATTTTCAGCAATGGAAAACCAACCCTAAAAGGAAACCATTAATACTAAGAGGCGCCAGACAGGTAGGGAAAACATATACTGTAAGAGAATTCTCTAAGGGTAATTTTCAATATTTCTTGGAAATTAATTTGGAACAAAACAAAGAACTTCTGCCCCTTTTTGAAAATAAGAATCCGCAAAATATTATCAACGAATTGTCGATATTATTTAACACGCCTATTATTCCAGGGAAAACACTTTTATTTATTGATGAGATACAAAAATCACAAAGTGCCATAGAAGTCTTACGGTACTTTTACGAACAATTACCCAACTTACATATTATTGCTGCGGGCTCATTATTAGATCACACATTAAACGAAATGAAATATGCTATGCCTGTAGGAAGAGTAGAATTTGCTTATATGTATCCCCTTAATTTTAAAGAGTTTTTGCAAAGTCTTAAGGAGATCAAACTCATAGAGCTTATAGATAATTTCTCGTTCGATAACCCATTTAGCAAACTTATTCATCATAAAATAAAAGAATATCTACGGTTGTATTTCTTTATTGGAGGTATGCCCGAAGCTGTAGACACATACAATAGTACACATAATTTAATTGAAGTTGAAAAAATACATTCAAATATACTAACATCACTACAGCACGATTTCGCAAAATATGGAAGTAGAAAACAACAAGACTATTTACGCGACTGCCTTCATTATTCAGCAAATAATATTGGTAGAAAAGTAAAATACGTCAATATTGATAGGAGTGTTCAATCTTCACACTTGCAATTAGCACTACAGAAATTGGAAATGAGCCGTATTGTTCACCTAATCAAAAAAACAAAATCGACCAATATTCCTATTACACAATATATAGATCATTATACTTTTAAACCCGTATTTTTAGATATTGGATTAGCTAATCATTTGGCTCAAATTAAATTAATAGATATTGACAAACTTATTACCGATTATGAAGGCGCATTAGCAGAGCAATTTGTTGGTCAAGAGCTGATTGCATCATCGCCCTTTTATACAGAGATAAAACCTTTCTACTGGGTTAGAGAAGCCAAAAACTCTAATGCAGAAATTGATTATCTAATTCAAAATAGGAATCAAATATATCCATTAGAAGTAAAAGCGGGAAAAACAGGCACTTTAAAATCGATGCACGTTTTTTTGGCAGAAAAGCATAAAGAAACCGGAATACGTTTAAACCTAGATACACCAAGTTATGCCAAAAGCTTATCGTCAAGTGTAAGAATTAATAAAGAAACTAAAGAATTAAATTACAAACTTATTTCATTACCTCTATATTTTGCAGGGTGGATTACAAACATGGATATATAACAAAAACGTAAATTTACCATATTTATATCCTAAAGCTTATCATTCTATGCAATCTAATATACATACTCATAAAATCAGTAAAAACAATATTCTCAACTTGCGTATAGGCGTAAATGATAATGATAGCATTGGGAGTATTGATAAGGTAAATTATTTTTTGGCAGGCATCCACCCTTGGGATATTGAGCGTATTGATGTTCCAATAAACTTGTTAAAGCTTAGCGATTATTCAACACATAACTATACCGATTAAAATTCTGAGAATATCCTGGGCTTTGCACATAAGGATCGGGGCTGAGAAAACGGGCTATTATAGGATCATAAACTCTACCGTTCATATTAATCAATCCAAACTCATCCCAGTGTTTCCCGAAACAAGTTCGGGACAGGCTATGGAAAGTATAACCTCGGTCTAAAATATATGTTGGCTCGGTTCCTTCTTCAAACGGTTTCCAAGTATTGGGGTTCCGCCTGTTTCCATAAGGATCAAAACTTAGCTCTTGTTGAAGGTTTCCTTCTTCATTCAATATGCAATGAACGCTTCCCAGATGGTCGTGGGTTAAAAACAACCAAGTATCGTTATTGTTTTCGGTTTGTTTTATGGCCACAGTTCCAGCGGGAGTGCTAATATAGCATAATTCTCTTGTTTCACCATTAATTATTTCTTTTTCATAGAGACCTCCAATAAAGTATTTTTCTTTTATATCACCATTTTCCAAGATAATTTTTTGATAGAGCCTTTGTTGGTCGAGGCCATATTTTATATCTAAACTGCCTACTCCTGCCTCTATAAGTTGTTTCACCTTATCAAAAGCAGTATAGTTTATGTTTTGTGGTGTTGGATAGTTTATACCATTATTAAAATCTACCCCACTTATGGCATAAGGGCCGGCATTTGGGGTTTCCGTATAAGAGAAACTACCAATATTGCTAATGTTTTTGATATTACCGTTTGCTGCATAGTCGTAATCAATAGTATTATTTATGCTGCCATTTATTCTGGTAGTAACATCAATCAAGCGGTTTAAAGCATCGTAGTTAAAAGTCTCCGCTAAGGCTATTCCACTTGCGGTGGTCTGTGAGCGGCTGTTCATATTACCTAAAATATCGTAGGTATAGTGTAGGTTTTGCACTTGCTGGCTATTGGAATAAGTATCTATATCAGTAAGCAATCCTGTTTGTTCATCAAAAACTTTTGTAGTGCTTATAGCTTTGCCATTGTTATTGTTTACTGTGTATCCTACCAAACGTCCTAATTTATCGTAACCATCTGTATTTATTTTCCAAATAGATTTGGTGGTATTGGCATCCAAAATCTCCTTTAAAAAACCTTTGGAGTTATATTTATTTCTTATTTTTAATCCTGTGGGGTAGGTCATATATTTGGTTCTGCCTAAATCATCGTATTGATAGCTATAAATATAATCCTGTCCATTTATAAGTTCTGTTTTTGTTTGCACCCTAAGTAACTGATCATAATCATATTCTATTTTATGTGCTAAATAGTCGGTGCTTGTTGCTCCCGGGATTAAAGTAATCTCCGAAACAAGCCCTTCTTTTTTAGTATCGTAAATAGTTTGCATAATATTTCCATTGTCATCAGTGCTTTGGGTTAGTCGCCCTAAAACATCGTAAAGATAGGTTTTTTCTTGTCCCTTGGCATCTGTTCTTTTCATTAATTCGCCATAGGGATTGTTTTGGTAGGTTATTTCGCCCAAACTGGGGTCAATCATTTTGGTTCTGTTGCCGTTTATGTCGTATTCAAAGCTGGTAGTATTACCAAAGGCTATTATTTCTTTGGCTTGACCATCGGCATAATAATAGTAGTTAATAACATTACCTTGCTCATCGGTTACTTTTTTTGTTTTACCATTGGCATATTTTTCGGTTATGGTGCTTTCTTCACCCGAAGGAGTCCCATAGTATTGAGTTTGTATTAGTCCATTAGAAACTGTTCTTGAATAATAATCGCTTTCTGTATTTTCTACTGTTAAATGATGATCTACCCTTTCTACTCTATTAAGGAAATCATATTGATAACGTGTGATATTCTCGCTATTTTCTACCTTGGGAGCATATTCATATTCAAGTCTGCCTTTATTATCATATTTCTTTTTGGTATATACTTCATTACCATTAAAATCATAGGATTTACTTCCTAATTCTCTGTTTAAGGCATCGTAATACATCAAAATATGCGTTGATCCTGAGGTATTAGACCAACTAAAATAACTGGCATTAGGAAAAAATGACTCCTCCCCTCCGGCCCATCTTAAGCCACTTTTTTCAATAATACCGTCAGGATGTTTCACTTCTGTTTGATTTCCAAAATTATCATATTTATATTCTGTAATTAAACCATTAATATCTTTTATTTTTAAAGGTTTGCCTAATATTTCATCATAAGATTCAATAATTGCCTCTTGCCCTTTGGTATTTACGGTCTTTGTTAAATATCGTTCATCATTATTATTGCCATAAAAATAGGTGGTTGTTCTATTTGCTAGTGTTTGTGAGTTTCCTTGTCCAAAAGTATAGTTTGGGGTACTTAGCGTTTCTTTGGTAAGCCGACCATAACTATTTGGATGGTATTCGAATTGTTTTTTTAGGGCTAAATCATTATTTCTATTAGTTGTGACTGTAGCCATTTGCATCCAATGATCAGCATCATCAATATAAGTAAACTCCTTTGTTTGTGTCTGTTGAGTACTCTCATTTGGCTGGAAAGTAATGGTTGATTTCTTTAATCTGTGCGGTATCCAATAATTACTATTATTAATTGATGGGAAATATAAATTTTCAGTCTTGGTTTGATAGTTAAAACTACTATTGGGTGCATCAATACCTAAATTAGACGCATCTACCATTTTGTAGTTTACTTCTAAATTGGCATGTTGATCAAACGTATTTAAAGTTCTGGTGCTTTTTATAAAAACATTATTGTAAACATTGCCAACCTTTTCAATATCATAACTTTTTGAATTTTGTTTTTCGACATATTGAAAAATACTTTTCTCGTTGTCAATTACAGATATTTCATTGATAGACCAACTGTTTTTTGTTGAGCTTATTGGCAGACTATAATTACCTGTATAATAGTCTGTTTTTGATTCGGATAATATACTGAGGTAATAATTATGC
>Ga0256827_10000760_pt1 | contig 20268 bp, 21 predicted proteins | sample CV84metaG_FD_185977 | JGI IMG/M metagenome (GOLD analysis project Ga0256827, IMG submission 185977) | Hydrothermal vent microbial communities from East Pacific Rise, Pacific Ocean - CV84 | ecosystem: Environmental > Aquatic > Marine > Hydrothermal vents | place: Pacific Ocean: East Pacific Rise... | reverse complement strand
TTCGGTAATTAGGTTGTTTGAAGTAATTTAAAGACTGGTGGACCCTCAGAGATTCGAACTCTGGGAGGTATGACCCTCGCTGGTTTTCAAGACCAGTGCATTCGACCAACTCTGCCAAAGATCCACATGTTTGTTTTATATTTATAAAACTGGAGGTGCCACCCAGATTTGAACTGGGGATAGCAGCTTTGCAGGCTGCGGCCTTACCACTTGGCGATGGCACCAGTTTATCTTTCATATCAATGGTGCCCGGAGCCGGACTTGAACCGGCACAGTATTGCTACCGGGGGATTTTAAGTCCCCTGCGTCTACCAATTTCGCCATCCGGGCATAGTGAATGAAATCACAGTTTATAATTATAATGGAGCGGGAAACGAGGTTCGAACTCGCGACCCCGACCTTGGCAAGGTCGTGCTCTACCACTGAGCTATTCCCGCATGTTAAATAACGCACTTATTTTTTAAGTGAGCGGAATTATAGCGATTTAATTTTTGTTTGTAAAGAGTTTTCAGCACAAATTTTTAAAAAAGTGCTATAATCGCATTTATAATTAAAATAAAAAGAGATTTTATGAGAAGTGATATAATTAAAAAAGGCTTTGATAAAGCACCACATCGTTCTTTATTAAGAGCTACAGGATTAAAAGACGAAGATTTTGATAAACCATTTATTGGAATTGCAAATTCATATATAGATATTATTCCAGGACATTTTTTCTTACATGAGTATGGTGAGATTGTAAAAGAAGCTATTCGTGAAGCGGGTGGAGTTCCATTTGTATTTAATACTATTGGTGTTGATGATGGAATTGCAATGGGGCATGAGGGTATGCTTTATTCTTTACCATCTCGTGAAATTATTGCTGACTCTATGGAGACTGTAATGAATGCTCACCAACTAGATGCGATGATTTGTATTCCAAACTGCGATAAAATTGTTCCAGGTATGATAATGGGAGCACTTCGCATAAATGTTCCAACAGTGTTTGTCTCAGGTGGACCAATGGAAGCTGGACATAAGAAAGATGGAACGCCAATTGATTTAGCAACTGCATTTGAGGCTGTTGGTGAGCATGCAGAAGGAAATATGAGTGATGAAGAATTATACGATATAGAGTGTAATGCTTGTCCATCTGGTGGTTCTTGTTCTGGTATGTTTACAGCAAACTCTATGAATACTCTTTGTGAAGCTATGGGTATAGCCCTTCCTGGGAATGGAACAGTTTTAGCAATGACACCAGAGCGTATTGAAATGGTTAAAAAAGCTGCAAAGCGTATAGTTGAACTTGCTTTAGAAGATAATCCTAAAAATAATATGAAAAATATTTTAAATGAAAAAGCTGTTCACAATGCTTTTGTTGTTGATATGGCAATGGGTGGAAGTTCAAATACTGTTTTACATATGCTAGCAATTGCTAAAGAAGCAGATGTTGATTTTAATATTGAAAAAATCAATGAAATTGCTGATAATGTAGCTCATATTGCTAAGATTTCCCCATCATTAACAACTGTTCATATGAAAGATATTGATGATGCAGGTGGAGTAAATGCAGTTATAAAAGAGGTTAGTCGTCGTGGTGGTTTATTACATCTTGATGCAAGAATGATTACAGGTGAAACTCTTGGAGAACGCATAAAAGATGCTAAAATTTTAGATGAAAGTATTATTCATACAAATGAAAATGCTTATTCTCAAGTTGGTGGTCTTTCAATTCTTTTTGGTAACCTTGCTTTAGAGGGTGCAGTTGTTAAAACTGCAGGAATAGAAGCAAATATGCGTCAATTTAAAGGTAGTGCTATTTGCTTTAACTCTCAACCAGAAGCAATAAGCGGAATAATGAGTAAAAAAGTAAAAGCAGGCGATGTTGTAGTTATTCGTTATGAGGGTCCAAAAGGTGGTCCAGGTATGCAAGAGATGTTAGCTCCAACTGCACTTATTCAGGGTATGGGACTTGGTGACTCTGTCGCACTTATTACAGATGGTCGTTTTTCTGGTGCTACAAAAGGTGCATCTATTGGGCATGTTTCTCCTGAAGCTGCCGAGGGTGGACTTATCGCACTTATTGAAGATGGTGATGAAATAGAGTTAGATACTGATGCTCATTTATTACAATTAAATGTAAGAGAAGATATTTTAGCAAAGCGTAAAGCAGCTTGGAAACCTTACAAAAATGAAGTAAAATCAAAATGGCTAAAACGCTATCAACTACTAGTTTCAAATGCATCAAATGGTGCAGTCTTGAAAACTGAACTTTAGAAGGGAAAATACATTGAGCGCAATTGCAATAAAACATAACGGTGAAATACTAGATTTAGTTACTGCACGAGAGATGGGTGTAACAGGAGAAGAGATAGAGTTAGATAACTCTGCTGAATCTTTAGATGTTCTTCGCCACTCAACTGCACACTTAATGGCGCAGGCTATTAAAAGTCTTTATCCAGATGCTAAATTTTATGTAGGACCAACTGTAAAAGAGGGTTTCTATTATGACTTTAAAACTGAAGCAGAAATTGGTTCTGGAGATTTAAAGAAAATTGAAAAGCAAATGCTCTCTTTTGCTAAGAAAAAGTATCCTATTGAAAAATATGAGATTACAATGGATGAAGCAAAAGAAAAATTTAAAGATGATCATTTAAAACTTTCAGTTATGCAAAGAATTCCTGATGATAAAGTAAGTATCTATAAGCAAGGTGAATTTGAAGATTTATGTCGTGGACCGCACCTTCCAAGTATTGGTTTAATCAGATACTTCAAACTTACTAAATTAGCTGGTGCTTATTTGGGTGGTGATTCTAAAAATGAGATGCTAACTCGCATATATGGTATAGCATTTGCAGATAAAGAGTCTCTTAAAAACCATATGACTATGCTTGCAGAAGCAGAAAAACGAGATCATAGAAAAATTGGTAATGAGATGAAACTTTTTACTTTCCGTGAAGAGGTTGGGGCTGGTTTTCCTATCTGGCTTCCTGCTGGTGGAAGACTTCGTGCTCGTTTAGAGTCACTTCTATTTAAAGCACATCGTAAGCGTGGATATGAGCCAGTTCGTGGACCTGAAATGCTTAGAAGTGATTTATGGAAAACATCTGGTCATTATCAAAATTATGGTGAAAACATGTACTTTACAACTATTGATGATGTAGAGTTTGGTGTAAAACCAATGAACTGTGTTGGACACATTAAGGTATATGAGGATGAGCTTCACTCTTATAGAGATTTACCAATTAAGTATTTTGAGTATGGTGTAGTCCATCGTCATGAATTTACTGGTGCTCTTCATGGTTTATTTCGTGTTCGTGAATTTACTCAAGATGATGCACATATTTTTTGTACTGTAGATCAAATAGAAGAACAAATTATTGAAGTTGTTGATTTTGTTGATAAGCTTATGAGTACTTTTGGTTTTGAGTATAAAATGATGATAAGTACTAAACCTGAAAAAGCAGTTGGTGATGCTGAGGTCTGGGAAAAATCAGAGGCTGCACTTGTTAATGCAATGAAAGCAAATAACCTTGATTATGAGATAGATGAGGGTGGCGGAGCTTTTTATGGTCCAAAAATCGATATTAAAATTACAGATGCAATTGGACGAGAATGGCAATGTGGAACAATTCAGTTAGATAATAATCTACCTGCAAGATTTGAGTTAGAATATAACGGTGAAGATAATGAAAAAGTTCAACCTGTTATGATTCATCGTGCAATTTTAGGTTCTTTTGAGCGTTTTATTGGGATTTTGACTGAGCATTACGCTGGTGAATTTCCAATGTTTATAGCTCCGACTCAAGTTGCAATTGTTCCTATTGCAGATACACATAAAGAATATGCTAAGGAATTATCGGATAAACTTATTGATATAAATGCCGATAGTGAAATATATGACAAGAATGATTCTCTAAATAAAAGAATCCGCGTAGCTGAAAAGAGCCGTGTACCAATGCTTGTAATTGTTGGTGATGAAGAGGTTGAAAGTAAAACTGTTTCAATTCGTGACAGAAGAACTAGAGAGCAATATACAATAAGTGAAGAAGAATTTTTAACACTTATACAAAATAAAATAAATGAGGTAAATTTTTGAGTAAAAAAGACCGTGTAATAATGAATGATGACATCCGTGTGGATGAGGTGCGTTGTAATGTAGATGGTGGAGAGTCTTTAGGAATAATTTCTACTGATGATGCCATGAGTAAAGCAAATGAGTTAGGGATGGATTTAGTTCTGATTGCTCCAACTGCTAAACCACCGGTTGCAAAAATCATGGATTACGGTAAATATAGATACCAAGAAGAGAAAAAACTCAAAGAGCAAAGAAAAAATCAGGTTAAAATCGTTGTAAAAGAGATTAAACTATCTGTTAAAATTGCTGAAAATGATGTAGCTTATAAAGTTAAGCATGCAAGAGAATTTTTAGAAAAAGGTTTTCATGTAAAATTTCGTGTATTTCTTCGTGGTCGTGAGATGGCTCATCCTGAAGCTGGAAAAGAAGTTCTTCTTCGTGTTTGGCCAATGGTTGAAGATATTGCGGTAATGGATAAACCACCAAAGTTTGAAGGCCGTTATTTTAATATGTATGTTGTTCCTCAAAAATAAGCTCTACATGTAGAGCTTATTTTAGGATTTTACTTTTTAGTTCATCTTCTTCTAATGCTTGAGTCGCATATTTTACAACTACTACATTTTCCGTTTCGTTTATAAACCATTCTGCAATATGTTCATTTTCAAGAGAGTTAAGTTTGTCAAAATTTATTTCATTCTGAGATATAACTAGATGTGAATATTTTATTGGATTTTTCATTTTTAATGCAGTCCATATAAGCCATACTAAACCGATTGCACCAATGCTTAATCCTAAAGTTTCTCTACCACTTACATCTAAAAATAATCCTGCAAATGTACCACCTAAAAATGTCATAAAATATGCAACAGAGTTAGCAATACCAAGAGCAGCACCTTTTTGGTGAACTTTAGCAAATTTACTTATCATTGATTGAACTAAAGGTTCCATCATATTAAATGCAATAAAGAAGAAAATAACGGCAGTTATAAAAACACTACTAGAATTTGTAGTCCCCATCATTACAAAAGAAGCAATAAAAAGTATTATAGAAACCATAAATATTTGTTTTGGTATATTTCTTTTTTCTCCAAAAACTGCTGCTGGACCCATTGCAATAAGACCAGCAATCATAGCTGGAACATATACCATCCATAACTCACTTTTATCCCAATTGAATCCATACTCAGGTTTTGTTAAAAATACAGGAATAATTACAAAAGCAGCAGTCATAAGACCTTTTTGCATAGCATTAATAATAACCATCCCTAAAAGATTTGGATCTTTTAATATGTCAGCAGTGCTTGTTTTGCCATGGTAAATATGTTTTATTTTTGGAGGTGTTGGTACTTTTACAAAAAGTACAATTATAGCAACTAGTGCTAAGATAGCGGTAATAAAAAATATAGCGCTTATTCCAAAGTGTGAAGCTACTACGGGACCTAGAGCCATTGCTATCGCAAAACTCATAGCGATAAATCCACCCATAATTGCCATCGCGTGACCACGCGTTTTTTCCTCAACTAAGTCAGCAATCATAGCCGTAACAACAGACCCAATAGCTCCAGCACCCTGTAAAAAGCGACCAAACATAAGAGTATATATGTCAGTTGAATAAGCAGCAACAAGTGAACCAACTAAGAAAATTAATAGACCAATAAGTATGGTTGGTTTACGACCGATTTTATCACTTAAACTACCAAATGGAACTTGAAAAATAGCTTGAGTTAGGGCATAACCACCAACAATCACACCAACTAAAAAAGGAGTAGCCCCTTCTAAATCAAGAGCGTAAACGGAAAGAACAGGTAAAACTAAAAATAATCCTAGAAATCTTAAAAACAAAATTAAGGATAGGGGAAAAACTTTTTTGAACATATATAGCCTTTATATAGTATAATTTCGCAATTATACCAAAGCAAAATTATATACACTTATAAGGAATAAAATATGAAATTAGTTTTAGCTACATCTAATAAAGGCAAAGTTAGAGAGATAAAAGCACTATGTGAAGATTACGAAGTTGTTGCATATAGTGAACTAATAAAAGAGTTTAATATTATAGAAGATGGCTCCACTTTTAAAGAAAATGCACTTATAAAAGCAAGGGCTGTTTTTAAAGCATTAAATCAAGAAGATGTGATTGTTATGGCTGATGATAGTGGAATAAGTGTAGATATACTTGATGGAAAGCCTGGAATCTATTCTGCTAGACATGCAGGGGTAGATGCTAATGATAAAGATAATTTATATAAACTAATAGATGACATAAAAGCTCTACATGTAGAGGACTCATCTGCGCATTATACAGCGGCAATAGCAATAGTAACTAAAGATGCAGAGTTTTGTGTGCATGGTTGGATGTATGGTACAGCTATAACACAAACAAAAGGTGATGGTGGCTTTGGGTACGATCCTATGTTTAAGCCATTAGGGTATGATAAAACTTTAGGTGAATTAGATGATGAAATAAAGAAAAAACTCTCTCATCGTGCAAAAGCATTAAGTCTTGCTAAGAAGATACTAAAAACAATAAAGTAAAATTCCATCCTTGGAATTACAGCCATGATTCCTAATCCCTTAAGTGAGGCTAAAAGTTTTTTATAAAAACTTTATACTTAATTCATAAAAACTATTTTCTAGTTTTTCTAAGACTATTTGTAGATGGGCGCTATATCTGCTTAAAGTACGCATGATATCTCCTTTAACAATAAGTTGTGTTAGAACGATTAAGTAAAAGCAAATAGTGTTCCAAAATTGAACTTAAAGTCATTATGGACTTGACCCAGAATCTAGACTCCTAGTCAAGCTGAGAGTGACGAAGTTATCGAGTTGTTGTCATCCTCAGTTTGACTGGGGATCTAGGATATGCAAGAAGTCTAGTTAAATATAACTAAAAGAACAATTCCAAAGATAATTCTGTATATTCCAAATGGTACAAATGTAAACTTATCTAGAAATTTTAAAAATAGTTTTATTGTTAAAAATGCAACAAAAAATGATACACTAAATCCAATACCTAAGTTTAAAAGATTTGCCCCTGTAAACTCATGATAATGTTTTAATAAGTCATAAGCAGTTACCGCACTCATAACAGGAAAAGCAAGTAAAAAAGAAAATTCAGCACTAGCTTTTCTGCTAAGTCCTACAAGTAAGGCACCAATAATAGTAGAACCAGCACGGCTAGTTCCTGGAATTAGTGCAAAAACCTGTGCAAAACCAATAATCATAGCTTGTTTTAAAGTTACATCTTCAACATCATCTATGGTTTTTTTCTCTACATGTAGAGCCATTTTCTCAACTAATATAAAAACAATACCACCAATTATAAACATAGTTGCTACAACATTTATGCTAAATAATTCTTTGATTTGATGTGAAAATAAAAAACCAATAGCACCAATAGGTACGAAAGCTAAAAACACTTTAGTCCATAAAGATATTTTACTAATTTGAAATTTGTCTTTATAATTAAAAAATACCGCTAAAATTGCTGAAAATTGTATTATTACTTCAAAAGCTTTATTTACAGAATTCTCATCAATTCCTAAAAATTCACTAGCTACTATTAAATGACCAGTTGATGAAATTGGTAAAAATTCTGTAAAGCCCTCTATAATACCTAGTAGTATCGAATCGAAAATTGTCATTTATTGCCTTTTTGAACTAATTTAAAGAAAATATATACATATATATGATAAACTCAGCTGAAATATTAACATATAAAAGAGATAATTATGACTGTACTTATTGTAGATGATAGTAAAATTGTTAGAAGAGTGTTGTCAAACACTATTCCTAGATATTTTAAAAAGCCAGAATGGCCAACTTTAACTTTATTAGAAGCAGAAGATGGTTTAGAAGCTATTGAGCAAATGAAAAATAATGAAGTAGACATTATGCTTCTTGATTGGAATATGCCAAATATGAATGGTGAAGAGGTTGTTGATACTGTTCGTGCAAATAAAGCATGGAACAAAACTCGTATAGTAATGGCAACTACTGAGGGTGGTAAAGATAGCGTTTTAAAAATGATTAAAAAAGGTGCCAATGGTTACATGGTTAAGCCTTTTAAAGAAGAAGCAATCTTTAAAACATTAGACACAATTACTGCAAGAATGCCTAAAAAATAAATATTTTATCTTATTTCGATATAATACGAGGTTTTAATTTAACAATATAAACTTCGTAGGAATATACATGCTACTTTTTACTCCAGGTCCGACTCCGGTACCACAAAATGTTCGTAATGCAATGAGTGATGAAACTATGCATCACCGTACACCAGAATTTGAAGCTATCTTTGAGGAAACTCGAAAACACCTTTTTAAACTTTTTAATACAGATGAAGTAATAATGCTTTCTTCAAGTGGTACAGGTGCTATGGAAGCTGCAGTAAATAACTTATGCTCAAATACACTTCTTAGTGTAAACTCTGGTAAGTTTGGTGAGCGTTTTGGTAAGATTGCCATTGCTTGTGGACTTAAAAACACAGAGATTAAAAATGAATGGGATACTCCTGTTTCAGTTGAATCTATTGTTGAAGCTGTTAAAGCAGATGCTAATATTGATGCAATAGCAGTTCAAATCTCTGAGTCAGCTGGTGGACTTCGTCACCCTGTTGAAGAGTTAGCAGCAGCAGTTAAAGAGATTAATCCAAATATTATGATAATTGCCGATGGAATTACTGCTGTTGGTGTTGAGAGAATTAATGTAAAAAATATTGATTGTTTAATTGCTGGAAGTCAAAAAGCACTAATGCTTCCTCCAGGACTTTCAATACTTGGTCTTTCAAATGCAGCAATTGAAAAAATTGGATCTGGTAAAGGTTATTACTTAAACTTAGCATCTGAGATAAAAAAGCAAAAACAAAATACTACAGCTTATACTGCAGCAACAACTTTAATAATAGGACTTTTAGAAGTTTTACAAACTATTGAGAAAAATGGTAGTCTAACTAAGCTTTATGGCGAAACATCTTGTCGTGCTAAAGCTGTTAAACATGCATTAGAGGCTATAGGACTTAAATCATATCCAATAACTCCTGCAAAATCAATGACAACAATTATTGATGAAGATGCAAGTCAAATTAGAAATGTATTAAAAACTGAATATGATGTAAATGTTGCTGGTGGACAAGATCACTTAAAAGGTAAAATTTTTCGTATAAATCAAATGGGGTTAATTCCAGCTTACGAGATGGCATGGGTAGTGAATGCAGTAGAATTATCTTTAGCTAAGATTGGTCGCCGCAAATATGATGGTACCGCAAATAAAGTTTTTAATGAAGTATTTTTTGGAGTTGAAGCATAATGATTTTAGAGCAAGTGTTTTCACAACAGTTCATAAAGGTTAGTAAATAAATGATTTTAGAACACGAGATTCCTAATGGAAGTAAATTATATTTTGCAAAATCAGCAAAAATAAAACGAGAGATTGAACAAATAGCAAGTGATATTTTAGATTCTGAGGGTTTTGAAGAGATTGTAACTCCCATTTTTTCATATCATCAACATAAAAGTATTGCAAATGAGTGTGAATTAGTAAAAGTTAATGATGCAAAAAATAATTCTATCTCTCTTCGTGCAGATTCAACTATTGATGTTGTTCGCATAATTGAGAAAAGGCTTGGAAGAAATACCAAACAAAAAAAATGGTTCTATGTTCAACCAGTTATAACTTATCCAACAACGGAACAGTATCAGGTTGGTGTTGAATTTATGGGTGAGAAAAAGCTATCTAGTGTGTTAAATATTGCAGTTAATATTTTTGATAAACTAGAGGTTACTCCACTTGTTCAAATAAGTAATATGAAAATACCAAATATTTTAGCAGATATGTTTGACGAGTTGAGTATTGATGATTTTAGACATATAAATATTGAAAAGTTTTTAAATCTAAAAATTGACTGGTTAGATAAGCTTGTGTATCTTCAACATGTAGAGCAGGTTGATGAACTTTTAGAAATAGTACCATCTGAGATAAAAGATGAACTTTTAAAAATGAAAGCACTTTGTTCTGAAATAAATTGTGAAAAAAGTGTTCTAGCACCAATGTACTATGCAAAAATGCTTTACTATGATGAACTGTTTTTTAGAGTAATTCAAGATAACGAAGTATATGCACGCGGTGGAAGATATAAAAATAATGATGTAAGCTCAGTAGGGTTTGCAATCTATACAGATACAATAATAGAAGCAAAGGTTAAGTAGATATGAAAGCAGATTTAATAGTAGGAATCCAATGGGGTGACGAGGGTAAAGGTAAGATAGTTGATAGACTAGCGAGCCAATATGATATGGTTTGTAGAAGCCAAGGTGGACATAATGCTGGGCATACTATATGGGTTGATGGTGTTAAATTTGCACTTCATCTTATACCCTCTGGTGTGCTAAATCCAGAAGCTATAAATGTAGTTGGAAATGGTGTAGTTTTATCTCCAGAGTCAATCATAAAAGAGATGGTTCAATTTGATGGGCTTGAAGGTCGTCTTTTTATCTCAGATAAAGCACACTTAAATCTTCCATATCATGCACTAATAGATCAAGCAAAAGAGCGCCTAAAAGGTGACAAAGCTATTGGTACAACTGGTAAAGGAATTGGTCCTGCATATTCAGATAAAATTAATCGTACTGGCTTTCGTGTAGGTGAGCTTTTAAATCCTGCTGCACTTGCTACTTCAATTATGGATTATTTTGAACAAAATGAAGAATTTTTTGATGTAATGGGTATAAAACCACAAGATGAGATAGCACTAATTGCGGAGCTTGAAGGCTATAAAGAAAAACTAGCTCCTTTTATTACTGATACTACTCAACTTGTTTGGAAAGCATTAGATGAGAACAAAAGAATCTTGTTAGAGGGTGCGCAAGGTACTTTACTAGATATTGATCATGGGACTTACCCATTTGTAACTTCATCTGCTACTGTTTCAGCTGGTGCATGTACCGGTTTAGGGATTAATCCTAAAGATATTGGAAAAGTTACAGGAATTGTAAAAGCTTACTGTACTCGTGTTGGAAATGGACCATTTCCTTCAGAAGATTTTGGTCCTGATGGAAAAAGATTAGGTGAACAAGGTCATGAATTTGGAACTACTACTGGTCGTGCAAGACGCTGTGGTTGGTTTGATGCAGTAGCTACTCGTCATGCAGCTCGTTTAAATGGTTGTGATGAATTAGCATTGATGAAACTTGATGTACTTGATGGTTTTGATGAGGTTAAAGTATGTGTAGCTTATGAGTATGAAGGTAAAGAGATTGATTATATGCCAGCAGATTTAGATGCTGTTAAGCCAATATATAAAACTTTCAAAGGTTGGAATAACTCAGTAGGTGTAAGAGAATTTGATGCACTTCCAGCAGATGCACAAGCTTTTGTAAAAATCATTGAAGAGATTAGTAAAACAAAAGTTGGTATAATCTCTACATCACCAGAGCGAGATGATACAATAATATTATAATTTTTGTAAAAGGAATCCATTGTGAAAACAAAGTTCACTCCACTTGTAAAGCTTAAAAAAAGTACAATGCAAAAAAGTGAACGATTAGTCCAAAAAGCAAATGCAGATTTAAACTCTGCAGCAATGGCTTTGAAAATCTCCTATGATTCACTCAAAGATGTTGAAGCTCCACTATCTGGTAATATGCTTGATTTTTTAGCTTCACGGACCTTACTTGATTCTCAAAGAGGTCTAATAAAACACAATAATGAATGGGTTGTTTACGCTAAAGGTCAAGTTCAAGCTGCAAAAGAACAATTTAAACTAGATATGATGGAACATGAAAAGTTTAAATATCTTGAACTTGAAGAGATTAAAAAAGAGATAAAAAAGATTAAAGCAAAAGAAGCCAAAGACTTAGATGAAGTCGCTTTAATGACATATGAGAAAAAAAATAAGATGAAAAAGGAAAAAATTTGAAAATATTATTATTAAGCCTCTTTATATTTACATCACTATTTTCACTTGAAACATCCGATAAACTTTTTTCATGTACAGAAATTTTTAAAGCTAGAAAAAGTGAACTTTTAGTTGAACTTGAAAGAATAGATGAACAAAAACAAGCGCTTTCTGCCTTAAAAGCTGCAACAGAAGAACTTCTTAAAAAAAGAGAAACAAAACTTTCTCAAGAGGAAGAAGTAGTAAATAGAAAACATGCTGAAATATCTTCAAAAGAAAAAAATGTAAAAAATATGTTAGAGAGAAATGAAGCAGTGCTAAAAGAGATTAAAAATCTAAAAATGGATAAAATGGCGCAAACTTTTGCAAAAATGAAAGCTGGTTCTGCTGCAAATATACTATCTGACATGGATATAGATAAAGCCGCTTCTATTTTAAGTTCATTAAAACCTAAAACAGTAGGTAAAATTCTAACTAAAATGGACGCTAAAAAAGCTTCAGAACTTACAGTTATACTTTCGAATTAATTTTATAATCAAACTCTAATTATTTTTATAGTAAAATAACAAAATTTATAAAAATAGGGTCCTAAATCAAATGAAAATATCACTAAAAACTATACCTCATATATCTTCAAAAATTGCAATCGATTTAAATAAAAGTGGTGTTGTTACTATGACAAAGGGACTAGAAGCAATATCTGCAGAAGCCCAAAAAGTTCTTATTCAAAATGTACATCAAGAGATGGCTCTTGAAGAAAAAGTAAATGAAATTTGTGAAGAAAATGAAGAAGAGATAGAATTTAATCTAGTAGATGAGAGACAACTTTTCTTTATGATTAAGAAAAAAATTGCGCCAGAGTTTGGAATTATTTTAAACTATGAAGAGCGTTATTCTGACATAGCACATAAAATTTTAGATGAACTTTATGAAGAAGATTTAATTCATTTTGATGTTACAGAAAATCGTATTAAAAATATTATTTATGGGGCTATAACTTCGTTTATTGCTGAAGCAAGTGAACTTGATGATGCTGTAATGGATAAGATTCGTACTTATAAAAAGCGTTATATCCCAGGAACTGATGAGTTTGACATACTTTATGAAAAACTTTATCATGAAGAACTTGCAAAGAGAGGTATGGACTAATGAGTATGAAAAAAGTTTTTATATATCTTGAAAATGGAACTTTTTTAGAAGCAAATAGTTTTGGTGCAGATGATACTGTAGTTGGTGAAATAGTTTTTAACACATCTATGACAGGCTATCAAGAGATAATGAGTGATCCATCTTATGCTGGGCAATTTGTAACATTTACAGCTCCAGAGATTGGAAACACTGGAGTAAATACTCAAGATATGGAGAGTAAAGGCGCTCATGCTAAAGGCATGATAGTTAGAAAATATCAAAAAAGATACTCTAACTTTCGTGCAGAGGGTTCTCTAGATGAGTTTTTAAAAGAGCATGGCGTTATGGGTATTTGTGATATTGACACAAGATTTTTAACAAAAATGCTTAGAAGTGAAGGTGCTATGATGATGGTAGCTTCAACACAAATATCTGACAAAGATGAACTTAAAAAGATATTAGAAACCTCTCCAAGAATTGAAGATGTTAATTATATTGAGCAAGTTTCAACAAAAAAAGCATATACTCATACACAATCAACCTATAATGATAAAAGCGGTTTTGAATTTGATAAGGCACCTAAGAGTCAAGCAAATATTGTAGCTATTGATTTTGGTGTTAAAACAAATATTTTAAATGAAATTGTAAGTGCTGGAATTAGTGTAGAAGTTATTCCAAATGATTTTAAAGCTGAAGATTTAGTAGCTAGATATAACGCTAAAGAGATTGATGGTGTGTTTTTATCAAATGGACCTGGTGATCCACTAGTACTTAAAAAAGAGCAAAAACAAATTAAAAAACTAATAGCTGCAAAAGTTCCTATGTTTGGAATCTGTCTTGGTCATCAACTACTTTCAATATCTCATGGTTATGATACTTTTAAACTAAAATTTGGTCACCATGGTGGAAATCATCCAGTTAAAAATGAAAAAACAGGATTAGTTGAGATTACAGCACAAAATCATAATTATAATGTACCAAACAATATTACAGATATTGCTTCAGTTACACATACAAATCTTTTCGATAATACTATTGAAGGATTAAAATATAACGATAGCCCAATATTTTCAGTTCAACATCATCCAGAAGCTTCACCTGGACCAAAAGAGAGTCGTTATATATTCTCAGAATTTTTATCTCTAGTTAAGAGATAAAAATCTTCTTTTATAGCTTAAGTTTGTTACTTAAGTGTTAATTTAGCTCAATAAATTAATAAATCTTTCAATTTTGTCACAAATCTGTCACTAATTAAGACTCATTATATATATAAACTGCTAATATTGCAGAGTTAATTAGTCTAAAAATATTTTAGACTTAATTGCTTTGAATCTTTAAGGAGGCTATATATGGAGAATCGTCCATTAGAGTACGACTATACTGTTGCAAAAATGTTCATGCTTACTACAATTATTTTAGGAATTGTAGGTATGCTCGTTGGTGTAATTTTAGCATTTGAACTTGCTTTTCCAGAGATTAATACAATCTTGGGATCAGGTTTAGCTGAATATACAAATTTCAGTCGTCTTCGTCCACTGCATACAGATGCAGTAATTTTTGGTTTTACTGTTAGTGGTATTTTTGCTACTTGGTATTATGTTGGTCAGCGTGTACTAAAAGTATCGATGGCAGAATCATCTTTACTAATGTTTTTAGGTAAATTACAATTTTGGTTATACATCTTAACAGTTGGTGCTGTTGTTGTATCACTTCTTGCTGGTGTTACTACTTCAAAAGAGTACGCTGAGTTTGAATGGCCAATTGATTTAGCTATTGTTGTAGTATGGGTACTATTTGGGGTAAATATGTTTGGTCTTATCGGTATACGCCGTGAGAAGAGTTTATATATTTCAGTTTGGTATTATATTGCTACATTCCTTGGTATAGCTATGCTTTACCTATTTAACAATATGGAAGTTCCAACTATGTTAGCTACATCAGCTGCAGGTGAGAGCGGAATTGGTTCATGGTATCATTCAGTGTCTATGTACGCTGGTACAAATGATGCACTTGTTCAATGGTGGTATGGTCACAATGCTGTTGCATTTGGTTTTACTGTTCCTATTGTTGCAATGATTTATTATTTCTTACCAAAAGAATCTGGTCAAGCAATTTATTCTTATAAACTGTCTTTACTATCTTTTTGGGGTTTAATGTTCCTTTATTTATGGGCTGGTGGTCATCACCTTCTATATTCTACTGTTCCTGACTGGATGCAAACTATGGGTTCTGTTTTTTCAATAATCCTTATTTTACCATCATGGGGTTCAGCGATCAATATGCTTCTTACAATGAAGGGTGAATGGCAACAAGTTGCTGCGTCTCCTCTTATTAAGTTTATGGTTCTAGGTTCAACTTTCTATATGTTCTCAACACTAGAAGGTCCGATTCAAGCGATTAAATCTGTAAATGCAATTGCACACTTTACTGACTGGATTGTTGGTCATGTACATGATGGTGTTCTTGGTTGGGTTGGCTTTATGATTATGGCTGCACTTTACCATATGGCTCCTCGTGTATTTAAGCGTGAGATTTATTCAAAAGGCTTAATGGCTTCTCAATTCTGGATTCAAACTTTAGGTGTTGTTTTATACTTCACTTCTATGTGGATTGCAGGTATTACTCAAGGTATGATGTGGCGTGCTCACGATGAATTTGGTAACTTAGCTTATTCATTTATTGATACTGTTACAGTACTTCACCCTTATTACGCTATTCGTGGTGTTGGTGGATTATTATACTTAGTTGGTTTCTTAATGTTTGCTTATAACATTTTCAAAACTATGTCGTCTCGCCCAGTTGAAGAATCAGAACTTCAATCAGCATCGCCTATGGGCGCTTAATAGAAAGGATCTAAATTATGTTTCATTGGTTAGAAAAACATCCGTTCTTTTTTGCGGTAGGTGTATTCGTAGCGATTGCTTTTGCAGGTTTGATTGAAATTCTTCCAAACTTTGCTCAACAGTCTCGTCCTGTAATCGGAACTACTCCTTATTCTACTTTAGAATTAGCGGGTCGTAATGTTTATATTAAAAATAGTTGTAATGCTTGTCACTCTCAACTAGTTCGTCCATTTAAATCTGAAACAGATAGATATGGTCACTACTCTTTAAGTGGTGAGTATGCTTATGATCGTCCATTTCTTTGGGGTTCAAAAAGAACTGGTCCAGATCTAATGCGTGTAGGTAACTACCGTACTACAGATTGGCACGAAAATCATATGAAAGACCCTGCGTCAGTTGTACCAGGTTCAATTATGCCAGCATATACATGGATGTATACAAATACTGCTGATATTGACACTGCATTTGCAGAGCAATTGACAGTATCTCAGTTCTTCTCAGTACCATATAACAAACCAGTACCTCTTAAAGATGGTTCTAAAAAAATTGTTAAAATGGGTAAAAGTGTTGCAGATGCTAACGCTTTAGCACTAGAAGAAGCAAAAGTAATTGTTGCAGATATGAAAGATCAAGACATTAAAGATGCAGTTGCAAATGGTAAGATTCCTGAAATCGTAGCATTAATTGCATATTTAAATAGTCTTAAGTAAAGGTTTATAGTGGATATTGCACAATTTCAAGCTTATGGGTACTTCGTACTAGTAACTATGTTAGTTATTATCCTTTATGCGTATATATATCATTTATATACAGCTAAAAAAGATGCGGATGGCATAGACTATGAAGAGTTTAGCAATATGGCACTACACGATGATATAAGCGATACTCCAGTATCGCGCATATCAAAGACACAAGAGAAATAGGAGAGATATATGAATAAGCTTTATCTTTGGGGAATTATCGTTACTATTGCTATGCTTGGCGCTACTTACGCATCTGTAGGTATGTCTGAGGGTGGTCTTAATGGTGATATTGTCAATAAATTAGCAATTGCAGGTGCTGTTGCGCTTGTAATTATTACAGTATTTGTTGTAATTAAATATGTTCGCCAAATGCAAACAGACACTGCTAGTGGTCAACTAGCTGAAGAGTCTTGGGATGGTATTGGTGAGTATACAAATGAGATACCAAAAGGTTGGGGGATTATGTTCCTTCTTACTATGGTATGGGGAATGTGGTACTTTTTAGTTGGTTATCCAGTTAATGCATATTCACAAATTGGTGAATATAATGAAGATGTTGCCGTTCACAATGCTAAATTTAACGCAGAATATAAAAATATTACTGGTGATAGATTAGTTGAAATGGGTGAGTCAGTATTCTTAGCTGAGTGTAAAGTATGTCATGGTATCAGTGCTGATGGTATTGATGGTAAGGCTGCTAACCTTAACGAAAGAATTGCTGTTGCATCAGTTAAACATGTTGTGACAAATGGTTCAAACAATCAACTTCTTGGTTTTGAAATGCCAATGCCAGATCGTAACGGTCTTATGAATGCAAATGCTGGTTATGCGCCAATTACGGATGCAGAGATTGATGCAGTTGCAACATATGTTGGTAATGGTCTTAGCGGTACTGAAGGTGCTGATGTATTTGCTGGTACATGTGTAATGTGTCACGGTGCAGATGGTAAAGGTATTGATAGTATGGGTCCAAATATTAGTAAATTTAACCCAACTTTAGTAACTAATGTTCTTAATCATGGTAAAAAAGCTAATATCGGTACAATGCCATCATTTAAAACTAAATTAAATGCTAAACAAAAAGAAGCTGTTGGTGCATACATCACTAGCTTAAGCAACTAAGAAGGAGTCAGGTATGAATGAAAATAGAAGCCTATTTGCTCTTGACGGTATTACAGGTATGTTAATTGCAACATTGTTACTATTATCTATTCTTGCTGGTTTAACAGTATGGAATATGAGCGTACAAAGTACTAATGCAGCTAACTTTTATGAATTAAAAGATGAAGCTTCAATTAGATCAGGAATTGGTGGCAATGGCTCATCAGCAGCTGATCATATAATTGATGTAACTAAGTAAGGAGTGTAACATGGAAAAGATTATTGCATGGGGCCTAGTTTTAATGGCTGCGTACACACTTTATGCAGTTTTAACACCTAATCATCTATTTATAAGTTAGGAATTTCATTGAAATTTCTACATAGAGGGCTTTTTGCCCTCGTACTTACATTCGTTTTTCACACAACTTTATCAGCAGAATATTTATATAAAGATGAAGTTATTTTTAACCCATTATTTAATGAATCGGTTGAGACTCTAGGTTCTGAGCTATATGAAAAAACAGGAATATCTTTAAGACTTGTAATGCTTAAGAAATTACCAAAAGGTATGCATATAGTTGAATATGAAAAAGAGTTAATAAAAGAGTTTAGTAATCCTACAATTCTTTTGACATTCTCAGAGATGGATTCAAAGGTTGATATCTTAGCAAATGATGCAACTTTATATAAATATTTTAATAAAAAACAAGTATTAAGCCCAATTGCTTCTCCAGTTCAAGCTTTCGTAGTTGCTTTATTAAATATGGATTTTTCAGATATGACTAGTGGTGGAACAATTTTACCACTTTTAGCTCAAAAATCTAAAAAAAATGAAGTAATTGGAAAATATAGTGGAAGCATGTTTAATGGTTATGCAGATATAGCAGAACAAATTGCTGATAGTAAAAATGTTGTTCTTGAAAATGCTGTTGGAAATGCAAATCAAAAAAGTATTTTTTTAGTTAAGAGTGTGTTTTATGGTTTTCTATTCTATGGTATATTCATGTATATAAAAAGAAGATTATATTTTAGAAGGAAAAGACTTGAGCAAAAAAAGTAATGGAAAAATTTGGCCATATGCAATAAGCATATCTATATTTTTAGTTGTTATTGCAGGAATTATTACTATATCAGTAGCTATTGAACTACCAGTTCAAGATAGCGATAGATATATGATGGGCTATCATGAAGCTGATGCAAAAGCAAATGAATTAATAGAAGCTAAAATAGCTTTTGATAAAAAATATACATTAAGTTTAATTACTGATACTCTACATGTAGAGAGTACGCAATTGCAATATAAATTAATTGATAAAGATAATAATGCTATTGATGATGCAAAAATATCTTTAATGATTACAAGACCAAATACTCATAAATATGATTTTGAGCTTACTAGCCCAAGCGTAAAAGATGGTATTTATACCTTTTCAAATGTTAAATTAGCAGTTGAGGGTAGATGGAATATTATGGCTAAAATAAATGTTGATGATAATGCAAGATTTTATAATGTCAAAATGGATACTAGAAGTAAAGGTGCTTACGAGTATTAAGCAATAAATAGGTAAAATTACCTATGAATAATACTACTATAATCCTCCCATCAGCTCGTGCAATTCGTCACGAGCAACTCTGCATAGATAATCAAACACTTTTCTTGCCAAACTATATAACAATTAGTGAGTTTATCTCTAAGCTTTGTATAGTTAAAAATTTTAAAATGCTAGATGCTGATAGTAGGGTGCTTTTACTCTTAGAAGCTAGTGATTTTGATTCTTTTAAAGATTTGCAAATTCAAAGAAACTTTTTTACTTTTACAAAAAATTCTTCTTATATTTTTAAATTTTTTGAAGAGTTATCGGCAGAACTTTACAATATAAATGAACTAGATACTTCAGATATTTATGGAGAATATGAAGAGCATATTACAATACTTCAAGAATTATATAAAAGATACGAAGCCCTTACCTTAGAGAAAAAAGTACTCGATAAAATCTTTTTACCAAAATTATATATATTCAACAAATCGTATGCAAAATCTCACAAAGAAATAGCTCTACATGTAGACGGTCATTTAACTAATTTTGAATTTGAATTGTTAGAACAATGTATTGAATTTTGTGAAGTGAGAATTATATTTTCAACTACAAAGTTTAATATTAAGATGCAGAGTAAGTTTAAGGAAATTGGTGTTGATTTAGAGATTGGATACACTTATGAAATATCATTAAATGATAAAAAGATACTAAAGCAAGAGATATTAAAAGAGCATAAACAAATATTTTGTGAGAGCTTTAGTGAGTCTATTTTACAAGTAGCATTTGTAAAAAAGAAAGTATATGATTTTTTGCAAAATGGTTATACTGCTGAGCAAATAGCAGTGATTTTACCAGATGAGAACTTTGCTCAACTACTAAAGAGTTTTGATGACAAAGGTAACTTTAACTTCGCAATGGGTGAGCCATTTAGAAAAACTAAAATATTTACAAAATTAGATGC
>Ga0256827_10000759_pt1 | contig 20282 bp, 21 predicted proteins | sample CV84metaG_FD_185977 | JGI IMG/M metagenome (GOLD analysis project Ga0256827, IMG submission 185977) | Hydrothermal vent microbial communities from East Pacific Rise, Pacific Ocean - CV84 | ecosystem: Environmental > Aquatic > Marine > Hydrothermal vents | place: Pacific Ocean: East Pacific Rise... | reverse complement strand
CTTTACACTTTTGTGGAAAACTAATTTGTTTTATAAATCTATTTTGCTATAATCTTTATAATTAAATTTGGATGGATTATCAGATGAAAAAAATATTACCACTTCTACTCTTTACACTTATAAGCACGGCAAATGCTCAGGTTCTTGATGCTATTGCTATTGATGTTGAGGGTGAAGCCATTACGACACTAGAGATTCAAGCTGTACAACAGAAAATGAACATGTCAAAACAAGCTGCTGTGGAAGCACTTATAAAAGATAGACTAGAGAAATCTGCTCTTAAAAAAGCAAACATTCAAGTAGACCCTGCCCAAGCAGAAGCGAAAGCTGCAGTTATTGCCCAATCTAAAGGGATAACTATTGCTCAAATGAAAAAGATTTTAGGGGAAAAGGGTCTTACCTGGGACTCATACATAAAACAGCTGAGTACAGAGATGAAAAAAGAGCGTTTCTTTAAAGAGCATATTATCTCAACCATTACTCCACCAAGTGACTCTGAACTTGAAACGTACTACAACATGCATAGTGATAAATTTTCTGCAGCACCAGTACAGATGAGTTTGGTAGCTTATGCAGCACCAACAGCAGAGAGTTTAAAAAAATCTATGACAAACCCAATGCAACCTGTAGAAGGTGTTCAAAAAAAGAACATCTTAGCTGCATCAAATGAGATGAGTCCAGAGCTTAAAAACCTTATAGACTCAACTCCAGCAGGAAGCTTTACAAAACCTGTTCAGACAGGACAAGGTTTTGTTGCCTACTTTGTAAAGTCAAAAGGCTCACAAGGTCAAGGTGGATTTCAAGCAGTAAAACAGCAAGTTACCATGATGTGGATGCAAGAGCAGAGAGGTCAAGCAGGACAAGACTTTTTTAACAAGTTAAAGTCTGATGCAAATATTAGAGTTATTCGTTTATAACATTATTTAAATAGAAGGAGATAGGACATGGGATTAAAAGCAGACAGTTGGATACGTGAGAAATCACTTAATGAAGAGATGATAAGCCCCTTTTGTGAAGCCCTAGTAGGAGAAGGTGTGGTCTCTTATGGACTTAGCTCTTATGGTTATGACATTAGAGTAAGTGACGAGTTCAAAATATTTACAAATATAAATGCAGAAGTGGTTGACCCAAAAGACTTTAACGAAAACAACGTGGTGGACTTTAAAGGTGATACTTGTATCGTGCCTCCTAACTCTTTTGCTTTAGCACGAACGGTTGAGTACTTTAAAATGCCTACTGATACCTTGGCTATATGTTTAGGAAAAAGTACCTATGCACGTTGTGGAATCATCGTTAACGTAACACCTTTTGAACCAGGTTTTGAAGGTCACATTACCATTGAGATTTCTAATACCACTCCTCTACCAGCTAAAATATATGCAAATGAAGGAATAGCTCAAGTTCTATTTTTACAAGGTGATGAGCAGTGTGAAACCACCTATAAAGATAGAAAAGGTAAATACCAAAGTCAAACAGGAATTACATTACCAAGAATTCTTAAAGAGTCTTAAGGTTAATAGAATATAATTATTAGTAACAAAAAAATAAATAAGGACATAAAATGGGTTTTTTCGATTTTATATCAGATGCAGGTAAAAAATTACTTGGTAAAGGTAATGATGCTGAAGCAATCAAAGAAGAGATAGAGAGCAGTTTTGCTGAACTTCCAGTAGATGGTCTTACAGTTTCTGTTGAAGGTGACACAGTTACTTTGGCAGGTGTGGCACAAAACTATCCAACCAGAGAAAAAGCAATTTTAATTGCTGGTAACGTAGAGGGTATTGCACAAGTTAATGCAGACCAACTCGTAACTCTAGAGCAAATATCAGAAGACAATACCAGAGAAATTCCAGAAGAGATTTTCTATAGTATTGCTAAGGGTGATACTTTATGGGCGATTGCTGATAAATTCTATGATGATGGAAGTAAATATACACATATCGTTGATGCGAATCTTGAAGTAATTAAAAATGCTGACCTTATCTACCCTGGTCAAATGATTAGAATTCCAGAAGTTCTTGCGTAAGTAAAAAACTTCTATATAGAGAGAGGGTTAATCCCTGCTCTATAGTTTTACTACAGCGTCACCATCTAACTCTACATCTATAGAGAGAGCTTCTATCTCACCATCTATCTCTTTTTTTATCTCAACACCTTTAACACCAATGTACTTTTTAACCACTTCGATAATTTCAGCTTTCATCTCATCCATAAAAGGATAAGCGTTGGTTCTGTCTCTATCAGACATAATAGCGATGGTCAATCTGTCTTTAGCAACAGATGCACTTTTCTTTCTCTTAAAAAATCCAAACATTATTTAAACATCCCCGACAGTTTTGAGAAAAATCCAGAGTTAGCAACCTCTATATCTTTCATGTCTACTTTTTTACCACAAAGACGCGAGGCAATTCGTAGATAGGCTTGACCTGCAAGCGATTTTTTATCTAAAATAACTGGTTTACCTTGGTTTGATGCATCTATAACCCCTTTATCTTCGGGTACTTTTCCAAGTAGTTTAACACTTAAAATTTCTAAAATATCTTCACTTTTAAGCATTTCACCTTTTTGAACCATATTTGCATCGATACGATTAATAATAAGATACTTAGCAACCTCTTCACCATTTTTAACTTTATGTGACTTAGAATCTAAGATTCCAATGGCTCTGTCAGCATCACGAATAGAAGAGACCTCAGGGTTAACAACAATAATAGCAGCATCTGCAAACTCAATCGTATGCTCATAACCACTCTCTATACCAGCTGGGGCATCGAGTATTACAAAGTCAAAATCTTCTTTCAGTTCAGCCACAAGTTTTTGAACTTTTTCAGACTCTAAAACAGTTTTATCTTTACTTTGTGAAGCTGCCAAAAAGAAAAGATTTTCGTTGACTTTACTTTTAATAAGTGCTTGCTTTATAGAAGCATCACCCTCCATTACTTGAACAATGTCATAAACCACACGGTTCTCTAAACCCAAAATCATATCGAGGTTACGCTGACCAATGTCAAAGTCTACCACCACACATCTTTTCTCATTTAGAGCAACACCTAAACCTAAGTTTGCTGTAGCTGTTGTTTTACCAACACCACCTTTTCCACTAATTACTGCTATTACTATGCCCAACTTATCTCCTTCTTTAACACGGGGGTTATTATTATTTCATTATTTTTCAACTCAACTCTGTTCAGTTTGTTTGCTAAAAGCTTGTTCTCAACTTCTACACCATGAAAAATAATATTTGCCTTTGGTGAAGCTGTTAACATCATAAAGTTTCCATTGCAGCGAATAGCACCCTCAACCTTTTTAGTAATGATAACATTACCTAAAGCATTGATAGTAGCTCCACTATTGACACGATTTAGAAGCAATAGGTCACCATCAATATTAAGTTCACGACCACTTCTAATCATATCATCAAGTACTGTTAAGTTGTTTTGTAAACGTGAAGATAACTCTTCTACTTTTGCTTCTGTTATCTGTTGAGAGACTGCACGTTCTGCTTTTTCTACAGAGAGTTCTTCTTCTAGTGCTTTTCGGCTACGTCCTTTTGGCAAGTCAAAATCATGTAAATACTTTAATGATTTGGCTTTTAAATAGGTTTCAATACTTTTTGGTAACGTGCCTTGTATAACAATAAGATGATCTTTAAAAAGTGTATAGTTAGCATCAAAAAAGCTCATGAACTTCTCTTCATTATCAATTCGTGTCTCATATATTTTAACTGAATACTGATTGCTCTTCAAAAAATCTCCTATTGTTATTATCTATTCAATATAGATTTTATCTATTTTTGCATTAATAAAGGGTTTAATGTTCTCGATAATGACCCTTTTTTAGATTTTTATAATAAATAAAAAGTCATAATCGTTTATGATAAAAATATTAACCCTTAGTTCTTTAACGATACTGCTCCATCTTGAGGTAAAAGAATGATACAAATATTACGAACATTAATAGCCCTTATACTACTTACAACCATGACTTACTTTGGATTTATGACCTATACACATGCTAAAAACTATGAGGAAAGTACCAGTAAAATAGCTGCTACCTGCGATGCAAATGGTTTGGCAAGTGAGAAGATAGATGAACTAACCTCCATCATATCTTTTGGACTCTTCAAAAATAAAAGTAAAGTTTTGCTTCAAGCGTTAAGAGAAAAACAGAAAATTTCTAAAGAAAAAAGTAAAGAGTATCTCTACTATTTTCTAGGAACTTTAGTATTAACCCTACTATTTACATTCACTTGTACCTTAAGGGGAGCAGCCTTAACTTTAAGTTTTACAACGTTTATATCTCTGATTTATGGACTTATAAATCCTATACTCATGGTAACCATACATAAACAGGTAGAGTATTTAGGTGATGTAATCTTATCATTTGAATCAAAAGGTATTATAGGCTCTATTAATAAACTTTTTGAGAGTGGAGAGTCTGCTGTAGCCATGACTATTTTACTTTTTTCAGTTCTTCTACCCTTACTTAAGAGCCTTACTTTAACCTCTACCCTACTCTTTCATAAACATCCATGGAGCAAACATTTAGTAAATTTTTTCAAACACCTAGGAAAATGGTCCATGATAGATGTTTTTGTAGTAGCAACATTTTTAGTCTACCTAACAAGTAACGGTGGTGCTATTAGCCAAGCAGAGATTCAAGTGGGACTCTACTTCTTCTTGGTTTATGTCATTTTGTCTATGGTTACAGCCATACAGACACAAAAAGTTTTACAAAGAGAAGATTAAAAGAGAATCTTCTCTTTATACGTTTTAAATAACCATCTTTACATCAGCATGGTCTTGAAATGCCTTAAAAAGAGCATTTCTATCTTCTTCTGATGCCACGGTACAAGTAGTGGTTAAAGCATAAAACTTTCCTTTACTGGAACTTTTACCTTTTCCTGTAGTGTAGTCTCTGCTTCCCATTATCTCAAATACACACGCCTCTAAAGACTCCTTTGATGTTCCGATAACCTTATAACCCCATTCACATGGGTACTCTATATCTGGTCTTTCACATGTATCACCGTCTAAAATCACCTGATGCTCCTCCTGATTTTTTTTCCAATTGAATATTCTTAATCACCATCCCTTTATCAATAGCCTTTAGCATATCATAAATGGTTAACAGCCCAACAGAAACACCCATAAGTGCTTCCATCTCTACTCCTGTTTGTCCTTTTAACTTGGCTTGTACCGTGAGTTTAAAGCCTGGTAAATCCTCTAACTCTTCTATGTCTGTCTTCACAGATGTCAGCATAAGTGGATGACACATAGGAATCAGTGTACTTGTCTGTTTCGTACCCTGAATCGCAGCAATCACAGCAGTTTGTAAAACAGGACCCTTTTTTGCAACATTTTGAACCACAGCAGTAAATGCTTCTGGAGTCACTTCTATAATCCCAGATGCCACAGCTATACGTATCGAATCTTCTTTATCTGAAACATCTACCATTTTAGGTTTATTATTCTCATCAAGATGTGTTAAATTCATTTTTAACCTTTTTTTCATAACTTTTTGAATTTTATCAGAAAAAGATTATATTTCTTCTATAAGCCTATAAATCAGAACAAATAAATATAAGTTTAGATTCTATACAATATAAATAAATTCAATTTAAGTTGTATATTTTTATTGTTTTATACAATTTTTAATGTTATACTTATATAAACTTATATAAACTTAAAAAAAAAGTATAAATCATATTACATTAAAAAAGGAGAATATTGTGAATGCATCAATACTCAATATACCCCACAATAAACAGACATGTACTAAATCATTAGATTTTAAATTAAAAAAGTACTCAAAATCCCGATACTTTCAAAAAAGAGTCATTGATTTTTTACTTAGTTCACTACTTATTGTTGCTAGTCTACCTATTGTTGCTGTTATAATTATTCGTATTAAAAAAGAGTCTCCTGGATCAATTTTCTTTAAACAGACAAGAATAGGTCTCAATGGTAAACCATTTACATGTTACAAGTTTAGAAGTATGCATATTCATGATGTCACAGCACAAGGAGTCTATACTCAAGATCAAGATCTTAGAATTTTCCCTTTTGGTCAGTTTATGCGTAAAACAAGAATTGATGAACTCCCTCAAGTTCTCAATGTTATAAAAGGTGAAATGCACCTTATTGGACCCCGAGCAGAATGGGACATTCTCTCTAACCAATATGAAGAGCAGATAAAAAACTATAAAAAGCGTTATTTGGTTCGACCAGGCATTACAGGACTTGCTCAAGTCTCTTACCCTTATGGAAGAAATATTTATGATGCTGAACAAAAATTAAACTATGACCTAGAGTACATTAAAAACTGGTCAATCCTCTCTGAAATAAAAGTAGTTTTACAAACAGTTACAGTTGTTTTAGGGAAAAAAGGTCTTTAATAAGAAGTTTTATATAAAATTAGATACTTTATATAAAACTTAGGATTAAAATGAAATACAACAAAGTAAAAAATGATTTACTCAATAATCAAAAAACATGGCTCATTACTGGTGTAGCTGGATTTATTGGTTCTAACTTAGCTGAAGCTCTTCTCAAACTTAACCAAAAAGTTATATCTTTAGATAACTTTGCCACTGGTCACAGATACAACCTAGACCATATCAAAAACTCCGTCACAAAAGAACAGTGGAGTAATTTTACTTTTGTAGAAGGTGATACAACTGACTTTGAAACATGTCAAAAAGTCACTAAAAATGTAGATATTGTTCTGCACCAAGCTGCACTTGGTTCCGTTCCACGCTCTATTGATACCCCTGTTATCTCTAACCATGCCAATGTTACTGGTTTTTTAAACATGCTAACAGCTGCTAAAGATAATGGTGTTAACCGTTTTGTCTATGCTTCATCATCTTCTGTTTATGGTGATTCAGAAGAGCTTCCAAAAGTAGAAGAGAGAACAGGAAACCTACTCTCCCCTTATGCTGTAACTAAATATGTTAACGAACTCTACATGGGTGTATTCCATAAGTGTTATGGTATGGAAGCCATAGGACTACGCTACTTCAATGTTTTTGGAAAGAGACAAGACCCAAATGGTGCCTACGCTGCTGTTATTCCTAAATGGATAGGTCAAATCCTTAATGGAGAAGATTTATTCATAAATGGTGACGGAGAGACAAGCCGTGACTTTACTTATATAGAAAACGTTATTCAAGCCAACATTTTAGCTGGAACTACCCAAAACCCTAAAGCATATGGTGAAGCATTTAATACAGCCATAGGTGGAAGAGAGACTTTAAATAACCTTCATCAAGCCATAGTAGATGGTCTACAAAAGAATCTTCCCAACTTAGAAGTAAAAAATGCCATATATAGAGACTTTAGAGCTGGCGACATACGTCACTCAAATGCCAATATAGATAAAATGAAAGAGCTTTTAGAGTACCAACCAACACATTCACTTGAAGAGGGTCTTTCTGATTCTGTCTTGTGGTATATAGATGATATTCTAAAAAAAGATAAATAATACAATATACAATATTATATAATAATATTTATCATAATATATATTATTAGTATGTATATTTTATACAAAAAGAATTATTCTTATATTTTTTATATGCTTAATGAGTTGTTCAAGAGAAATACTTGTTATACTTTAGGTATATAAAATAATATTAAAATAATTTAAAAAGTAAAAAACGTTAGGAAAGAAATAAATATGAATAAAATAGCAGTAATAGGATTAGGTTACGTAGGCTTACCACTTGCTCACGCATTTTCAGAGAAATACAAAGTAGTAGGTTTTGACATCGCCCAGTGGAGAATAGATGAACTTACTTCAGGTATAGATAGAACGTTAGAGTTAAGTGAAGCACAAGTAAATGAAGCTATTGCTAATAATATGCAATTTACAAATAAACTTGAAGAGATAGCTGACTGTAATATTTATATAGTAACCGTACCAACCCCTATAGACAAACATAAAAAACCTGATTTAACCCCTTTACTTAAAGCTTCTGAATCTATTGGTTCTGTTTTGAAAAAAAATGACATTGTTATTTATGAGTCAACTGTTTACCCAGGAGCCACAGAAGAGGATTGTGTTCCTATTTTAGAAAAATTCTCTGGACTAAAGTTCAATGAAGATTTTTACTGTGGTTACTCTCCAGAAAGAATCAACCCAGGAGACAAAGAGCATACTGTTACCAAAATCTTAAAAGTAACAGCTGGTTCAACTCCTGAGATAGGTAAAAAGGTAAATGAACTCTATGCGAGTATCATCACAGCTGGTACACACCTAGCTCCAAACATAAAAGTAGCAGAAGCTGCAAAAGTCATAGAGAACTCTCAAAGAGACATAAACATTGCTTTTGTAAATGAACTCTCTATGATTTTTAATAGACTAGACATAGATACCAATGCTGTACTAGAAGCAGCAGGAACAAAATGGAACTTTTTACCATTTAGACCTGGTTTGGTTGGTGGTCACTGTATTGGTGTAGACCCATACTACCTTACACATAAAGCACAAGAAGTGGGGTACAATCCAGAAATCATCCTAGCAGGAAGAAGACTAAACGACAACATGGGAATCTATGTTGCAGGGCAAGTTATAAAACTCATGATTAAAAAAGGTCAAAAAATAGAAGGTTCAAAAGTATTAGTACTAGGAATCACCTTTAAAGAGAACTGTCCAGACATTAGAAACTCAAGAGTAATTGATGTTATACGAGAATTACAAGACTTTGGTTGTGATGTAGAAGTTAGTGACTACTGGGCAGACACAGAGGAAGTTAAACGAGAGTATAACTTGGACCTGAAAGAAAATGTTAACTACGATGACTATGAAGCTATTGTTTTAGCTGTTGCACATGATGAGTTTAAAAATATAAAACTAGATAACAATAAGCAAGTTGTTTTTGATATTAAATCTATTTTAGATGATAGTGATGGACAACTATAAAATGAAAAAGATACTAATAGTATTTGGTACACGTCCAGAAGCAATAAAAATGGCTCCATTAGTGAAAGAATTTGAAAAACAGTCAAATTTATTTAACTTAAGAGTCTGTGTAACAGCACAGCATAGAGAGATGCTTGATCAAGTCTTAGAACTTTTTGAGATAAAACCTGATTATGATTTAAATATTATGAAATCAGGACAAGACCTCTATGATGTAACTACTAATGTATTACTTGGTATGAGAGATGTCATAAACGATTTTAAACCAGATGTTGTCTTTGTTCATGGAGATACAAGTACAACTTCTTCTACTGCTTTAGCAGCATTTTATCAACAAGTGAAAGTAGCACATATAGAGGCTGGTTTAAGAACAGGAGATATATATTCACCTTGGCCAGAAGAGGCAAATAGACAAATTACTGGTGTTCTAAGTAATTATCATTTTGCTCCAACCAGTACCAGTCAAGAGAATCTTTTAAAAGAGAATAAAGATTCAAAAACCATTATGGTAACAGGAAATACAGTTATAGATGCTCTCTATTTGGCTTTAGATAAAATAAAAAATAATAATACATTAAAAGCGTCTATTGTTAACTCAATTGAAAATGAGATTAACAGTGATAACTTTAAATTAGAAGATTCAAAATTTATTTTAGTTACAGGGCATAGACGAGAAAATCATGGACAAGGGTTTATAAATATCTGTACAGCATTAAGAGAGATAGCTTTAAATAATCCTGATACTTCGATTATTTATCCTGTACATCTTAACCCTAATGTTCAAAAACCTGTAAAAGAGTTGCTTTCTGGCATTGAAAATATCTATTTGATTAATCCTATGCAGTATGAATCTTTTATTTACCTAATGGATAAATCTTACTTTATTATTACTGATAGTGGTGGAGTTCAAGAAGAAGCACCAAGTTTAGGAAAGCCTGTACTTGTGATGAGAGACACTACAGAAAGACCCGAAGCACTAGAAGCAGGAACAGTTAAATTGGTAGGAACTGATACCAAACTTATTATAAAAGAAGCTCAAGAGCTTTTAAATAATGAAGAGGCTTATCAAGTTATGTCTAAAGCTCATAACCCTTATGGAAACGGTCAAGCATGTAAAGAAATAGTTAATTTTTTTATAAATGAAGCAGAGGAAAAATAAATGAAAAAAATATGTGTAGTAGGATTAGGCTATATAGGCTTACCAACAGCAGCACTTTTAGCCAATAAAGGTTATGATGTTCATGGCGTTGATGTCGTTCAAAATACTGTAAATATTATTAATCGTGGAGAGATACATATTGTTGAGCCAGAACTTGACACTTTTGTACAAAGTGCTGTTAATAGTGGAAAATTAAAAGCAAGTTTAACACCATGTGAAGCAGATGTATTTGTCTTAGCTGTTCCTACACCTTTTCATGATGGATTTATACCAAATATAGACTATATAGTTAATGCTACAAAAGCAATAGCACCTTATGTAAAAGCTAATGATATTGTCATTTTAGAGTCAACTTCACCTGTGGGAACTACAGATAAGGTTGAAGAGGTTCTAAAAGAGAATGGAGTAGATACTTCTAAACTCTTTATTGCACACTGTCCAGAGAGAGTACTTCCAGGTCAGATTATGAGAGAGTTAGTTGAAAATGATAGAATCGTAGGTGGAACCACACCTGAAGCTACTCAAAAAACCGTAGAATTCTATAAAACATTTGTAAGTGGAGAAGTTCTTTCTACTGATGCACGAACAGCAGAAATGGCAAAACTTACAGAAAATTCATTTAGAGATACCAATATTGCTTTTGCAAATGAACTCTCTATTTTATGTGATAAATTTGGCATAGATGTATGGGAACTTATAGAGCTTACTAACCGACACCCAAGAGTAAATGTTCTTCAACCAGGAGCTGGAGTGGGTGGTCACTGTATTGCTGTTGATCCATGGTTTATAGTTCATGCAGGTGGAGAAGATGCAAAGATGATTCGTACTGCTCGTGAAGTTAATACTTATAAAACAGAATGGACTATAGAAAAGATTAAAAATGAAGCTTTAAAGTTTGAATCTGAACATGGTAGAAAAGCAAAAGTTGCTTGTATGGGATTGGCTTTTAAACCAAACATTGATGATCTAAGAGAGTCTCCAGCACTATATATAACTAAAAGATTAATTGCTGATGGATTTGAAGTTTTGGCTGTTGAACCAAATATTAAGAGTTTTGATGAGTTTGAAGTAGTAGAGTATAAAGAGGCTTTAGAAAAAGCTGATGTGGTTACTTTTTTGGTGGGGCATGATGAATTTAAATCGTTAGAAGTAAAAAGTAATTTAGATTTTTGTGGAGTATTAATATGAAAGGAATTATTCTTGCAGGAGGAAGTGGAACAAGACTTTACCCTATTACACAATCAATAAGTAAACAACTTCTTCCAATTTATGATAAACCAATGATATATTACCCATTATCTGTATTGATGCTTGCAGATATAAAAGAAATCTTAATTATTTCTACACCAGAAGATATTGGAAAGTTTGAACAATTATTAGGGGACGGAAGCAATCTAGGAATTAAATTAGAATACAAAGTACAACCATCCCCAGATGGATTGGCACAAGCATTTATTTTAGGTAAAGACTTTATAGGGAAAGACTCTGTTGCCTTAGTATTGGGCGATAATATATTTTATGGGCAAGGCTTCACTCCTCTCCTACAAAAAGCTTCTAAACTCAAAGAAGGTGCTGTTGTATTTGGTTATCAAGTAAAAGATCCTGAAAGATTTGGTGTCGTAGAATTTGACAAGAACAAAAAAGCAATAAGTATAGAAGAAAAACCTAAAAAACCTAAATCAAATTTTGCAGTTACAGGATTATATTTTTATGATAATAATGTGATTGATATAGCCCAAAATGTAAAACCATCCGATAGAGGAGAGTTAGAAATAACATCCATAAATAAAGAGTATTTAAAAAGATCTAAATTAAAAGTAGAACTTCTAGGACGTGGCTTTGCATGGTTAGATACAGGAACACATAATAGCCTTTTAGAAGCAGGATTGTTTGTTCAGACTATTGAACAACGACAAGGATATAAAATAGCCTGTATAGAAGAAATTGCATATAATAATGGTTGGATAAGTAAAGAAAAAGTATTAAAAATTGCAGAACCATTAAGTAAAAACGAATATGGAAAGTATTTAAGAGAGTTGGTAGATGATGTCGAATAATAAAAGTATATTGGTAACAGGTTGTGCAGGATTTATAGGCTCAAATTTTGTCCCCTATTTTTTAAAAAAGTACAAAGAGTACAATATCATTAACCTCGACCTTTTAACCTATGCAGGTGATTTAGAGAACCTAAAAGAGGTAGAGAAAAATGAAAACTATACGTTTATCAAAGGGAACATTTGTAACCGTGAACTTGTAGAGTATATCTTTACAAAACATGATATTCAAGGAGTGATTCACTTTGCAGCAGAGTCACATGTGGACAACTCTATTAAAAACCCATCTGTCTTCATAGAGACTAATGTTAACGGAACTTTTACTCTGCTTGATGTAGCCTATAAGTACTGGATGGATAAGCCATTTCAGCGTAAAGAAGCTTATAAAACATGTAGATTTCACCATATCAGTACCGATGAAGTCTATGGAACACTTAATGAAACTGACCTCTTTACGGAAGAAACTCCTTACGCTCCAAACTCTCCATACTCTGCAAGTAAAGCGAGTTCAGATATGATTGTACGAAGTTACCAAGAGACTTATGGAATGAACACCGTTATTACCAACTGTTCTAACAACTATGGACCAAAACAGCATAATGAAAAACTTATACCTACCATCATACGTAAAGCTCTAGCAAAAGAGCCTATTCCTATCTATGGTGATGGAAAAAACATTCGTGACTGGCTCTATGTACTCGACCACTGTAAAGCCATAGACTTGGTTTACCATACAGGTAAAGAAGCAAATATCTATAATGTAGGTGGAAGAAACGAGCGAACCAATCTACAAATAGTCGATACCATTTGTACTATTTTAGATGAAAAAGTTCCAGCTGATAAAAGCTACAAAGAGCTTATTACTTTCGTAGAAGACCGAGCAGGGCATGACAGACGCTATGCTATAGATGCTACCAAACTAGAGACAGAACTGGGCTGGATGGCAGATGATAACTTCGATACAGGAATTTTAAAGACTGTTGAATGGTATATGGAGAAGTATCATGACAAGTAAAATAATTGATTTTAAAAAACTAGGGGATGAAAGAGGTTCGTTAATTTCTCTCGAAGCAAATTATAATGCACCATTCCCAATCAAGAGAGTTTATTATATATTTGATACAAAGGAAGATGTGAGACGAGGTTTTCATGCCCATATTAATCTCAAACAAATTGCAATTTGTGTCAGAGGAAGTTGTAAATTTTTACTTGATGATGGTAAAGAAAAACAAAATATTTTGTTAGACTCTCCAAATCACGGTTTACTGATAGAAGGACTTATATGGCGAGAGATGTATGAGTTTAGTTCAGACTGTGTATTAATTGTACTTGCAAGTGAACATTATGATGAAAGTGATTATATACGAGATTATGATGAGTTTTTAAAGTTGGCACAAAGTGATTCATAAATTAGCAGATGTGCAATCAGATAATATTGGCAAAGATACAAATATATGGCAATTTTGTGTAATCCTTAAAAATGCAAAGATAGGTAGCAATTGTAATGTTAATGCACAATGTCTTATAGAGAACGATGTCCTCATTGGAGACAATGTCACTATTAAAAGTGGTGTTCAAATCTGGGATGGAATTACAATAGAGGATAATGTTTTTATTGGTCCAAATGTAACATTTACTAATGATTTTATGCCTCGAAGTAAGCAGTACCCTGAAAAATTTTTAAAAACCGTATTAAAAAAAGGTGCATCTATTGGTGCAAACAGTACCATTATTGGGGGTATTACAATAGGTGAATATGGAATGATTGGAGCAGGTAGTGTGGTTACCAAAAGTATTAAAAATAATGAACTTTGGTATGGTAACCCTGCAAAATTTCAAGGTTTTGTTTGTAATTGTGGTAAAAAAGCAGATAATAGTATGATATGTGAACAATGTAAAAGGTAAAAGAATGATTCCATTTTTAGATTTAAAAAATATTAATGCTCAGTATAGAGATGAGCTAATCGAGGCTTGTGTAAAAGTTATAGATAGTGGTTGGTATGTTCAAGGAAATGAATATAAAGAATTTGAACAAGAGTTTGCCAACTATTGTGGAACCAAATATGCTATTGGTGTAGCAAATGGATTAGATGCTCTAATACTCATTTTAAGAGCATATAAAGAGCTTGGTATTATAAGTGATGGAGATGAGATAATAGTCCCTTCAAATACCTATATAGCCTCTATATTAGCCATATCACAAAATGGATTAGTGCCAATATTGGTTGAACCAGATATATCTACCTATTTAATAGACCCAAATAAAATAGAAGCTAAAATTACTTCTAAAACAAAAGCAATTATGCCTGTACATTTATATGGTCAAACTTGTCAGATGGATGATATTAACACTATAGCAAAAAAACACAATCTCAAAGTCATAGAAGATAGTGCACAATCACATGGTGCATACTTTAAAGGCAAACGATGTGGAAATTTAGGAGATGCTAGTGGATTTAGTTTTTATCCTGGAAAAAATCTTGGTGCATTAGGTGATGGTGGAGCTGTCACTACAAACGATAAAGAACTGGCAGATACTATTCGTGCATTAGGAAACTATGGAAGTCATAAAAAGTATGAAAATCTATATAAGGGTGTCAATAGTAGACTCGATGAGATACAAGCAGCCATGCTTAGAGTAAAATTAAAGTACCTTGATAATGAGATTAAATATCGTAGAGAAATAGCAAACTATTATCTAAATAATATAAAAAATGAACAGATTATCTTACCTAGTGTAAGAAAAGATGACAATCATGTCTGGCATCTTTTTGTCATTCGTAGCACAAAAAGAATGGAACTACAACAATATTTATTGGAAAATGGTATACAAACACTAATACATTACCCTATTGCACCTCATAAACAAGATGCTTATAAAGAGTGGAACCATGAAGATTATCCTATAAGTGAAAAAATTCATAATGAGATTTTGAGTTTATCTATAAGTGGTGTTCAAAGCATAGAAGATACAAAAAAAATAGTAGAAATAATTAATGACTTTAATTAAAACTTCTGTTTTAACAGCTGTTGCAACTGTCATAAAAGTTATTGCTGGATTTTTTATTAATAAAGTTATAGCCTTATATGCAGGTCCAGCTGGACTTGCACTTGTTGGTCAATTGCAAAACTTTAGTTCTATTATGATGACATTTGCTAATGGAGCGATTACTCAAGGAATAATTAAATACACGGCAGAATATAGAGAAGATATAGAAGAAAAAAGTAAATTTTTTAGTAATGCCATTATAATAACCCTTACTTGTTCACTAGTCATAGGAATATTTTTAAATGTATTCTCTTCATATTTATCTGAAACTATTTTAAAATCTAGTGAATACTCAAGTGTTTTTATTATTTTTGGATTTACAATTATACTATTTTCTCTTAATACTCTTTTAATGTCCATATTAAATGGAGAAAAAGAGATAAAAAAATTTATAATTGTTAATATTCTTTCAAACTTAATATTATTATTAATTACTTCTTTATTGATTTATAGTTTTGGATTAATAGGAGCATTATATGCATTGGTTACAAATCAATCTCTTATCTTTTTTGTCACATTATCATTTGTCTTAAAAAGTAGTTGGTTTAATTTTAAATATTTTAAAAAAGGATTTGATAAAAAAAATGCCATAAAACTAGGTAAATATTCACTAATGGCTCTGACAACAGCTATTACGCTACCTGTATCACATCTAATTATAAGGAATTATATTGGAGAGACTATTAGTTGGGATGCTGCTGGATATTGGCAGGGTATTTGGTATATCTCATCCATGTATTTAATGGTAATAACTGCATCTTTAAGTGTCTACTACCTTCCAAGATTATCTGAGATTAAAAACAATAAAGAGTTAAAAAAAGAGATAATAAATGGATATAAAATCATTATACCCATTGTTACTATTTTGGCACTAGGAATATATTTATTTAGAGAATTAATCATAACTATTGCTTTTAGCGAAAAATTCATTCCTATGCTCAACCTATTTAAATGGCAACTAATAGGTGATGTTATTAAAATAATTTCATGGCTTTTAAGTTATGTACTCCTTGCAAAAGCAATGACTCGGATATTTATTTATACAGAAATTTTATTTAATACAAGTTTTGTAATTGGAGCCTATATATTTATAAAGTACTTTGGACTAATAGGGATAACCTATGCATATAGTTTAAATTACCTACTATATCTAGCTATGATGGTTTATATATTTAGAAAAAAATTTATTTAATACAATATATAATAGAGTTCTTGCCTAATCTTATATTTTCTAATATGCATTAGAGTTTATTGAGTAGACTTGAACTCCCTTATATTTCAAAAGATTTTTACACCCTCATGCTGTATTATATGTTAAGAAGATGAGAAAAATGAGGTATTAAGACCTATCTTATAATATCTACTCAAAAGTATCTTGCTTAGCCTAAAATTATTAGGAAAGTGGATTCACTTCCCTTACCAGCTAAAAACTAACTTCAGTAACAAGACTTCCATTCTCATCGTTAACTAGTACTTTATGTTCCGTCTCAGAAAGTGTATAAGATATTTTTTCTTCATCATTTGGTATATAAAGTTCAGATAAAATAGGATCTCTTCTATCGGTAAAGTCCAGTTTAAAAAGAATATTTTTCTGATGTTTATAGAATATTGTATAATTATCAGTAACAGTAAGATAAGTTACTCCCGTAAAGTTAGAAATAGATGTTTTACTCATCTCTTCACCACTATTATAATCATAAATTAAAAATTCTGAATTTCGTGCAAGTACAATATAATCATCTTTTTTCATTTTTACTTCATCAAGTGAATAATAATAATAGTTTTGTTTAGAAAGTGATTGAATATCATCAAGGCTTGATATATCTAAAATATATATTTTATTGCTATATTCACCTATTGTATCTTCTGCATATACTACAGCTCTTCTTTTATCATCACTTATGATAGTTTTTCTTCCATAAGATGTTTTTTGATTTTTACTAAATAACCATGCATCTATAGATTCAGTTATTTTTAATAAACGAGACTCTTCACTTTGGGTTTCTTCTTCTATTTGTGTACGTGGGGTTGTCTGGTTATCTTCCTCTAATGAAGTATTAGTTTCTGTTCGATTATCTTCTCTTAACAGTATAATATCATCAACAAGTCCAGAACCACGAACAAAGAAACCATCAACAGAGATAAGAGTATTATTTGATTCAAATTCATTTAAGTCTACCGATAAATCTCTTGTAAATGTTTGCCAAGTTCCATCAATAGATGTAGAACCTAAACCATGATGAATATAATGAGGATTATCATAAGTTGAAACACCATAGTTATAGTCAGAAGGAGTGTAATAAAGGTATCTATATCCTTTTTCTGTACTCAAACGTACATAAAATATATAGTTTTTATTGTACTTCATACTCCACTGAATTATTTTATTTTGAGTATCTGAATTCAAACTGATTTTAAAACCATTTTTTAAACTATCACCAATAAAATTAATAACTTGACTCTCTTTTTCATCATCATAAATATTATTAATTTTAGCCCCAGATGGTCGGTTATCATATATAAACCATTTTTCTATATTTTTATTTTCTGCATCTTCTTTAACAGTTCTTATCATTACCTTATCTAATACAGTAGAAGATAGAGCCATATGTTTTTGAGCTAAACTACTGGTTGCTTCTATCTCTTTTTCTGGAATATATATAGCTACTTTTTCATTGTTTTCAATAGCATATTTATTATCTGCTGCTTTGTTACTACCACATCCTACTATCGTAAAAGTTAATACTGTTATCGCTAAAATATAATTCATTTTTTTGAAGTACATCATTATTCTCCTCTTTGATTTAAATTTATCTATTAAATTACTTATTAAGATAATAACTATTATTTAATAAAAAAAATATTAAAATACTTAATTATTTAATTATATTTCACTTTGTTCACACCAATCAAAGAAAATAAGTAACAAATATTAATATTTGTTACTTTTAAAATAATTTACTACAAAATTATTCACAAGCAGAATTTGTATCATCTATTAACATTACTGTACCTTTTACTAATTCGTTACATCCTAAACGAATAGAAGAATCATTCCGTAAAGATGTAAAATTATTATACCAACAATCACTAAATAGGTTATCGGTAATCAATATATTTTTAGTAGGTGAAGCATCAGGAGAAATTATTTTTATAATGTGTCTAAAATGATATGCTTTATTTCCTTTAACTATAAGATTCTCATCTGTATTTTCTAATGAACCTGCAAATATTCCTAGAACTCCATAATATCCTGTTTTTGAATAAAAATAATTATTTAAAATTTTTAAATTTCCAGCTCCCCAACTAAACTCAACTGCTCCATAAGAGTGACCATTAAAGTCTCCTCCTAATCTATTAACATCTGTTACCACATTATTTTGAAAAATAGCACCAGCATTTAATTCTTTTGTTTTATCATTAACTGATGTATGAAATGCTGATCCATTTAACCCTATAAATTTGTTATCATGTACATTTACACCATGCCCTATAATATTTTCGTTAGAAATATCTTTAAAAGTATTAAATCGTATTTCAGAACTCTTCCCCCCATGCAATAAAATAGTACCATTGATTGTCCATGCGTAATTAATTTTATTATTACGTGCGTTACCATCAAAAGTAGTATTTTCAATAACAATACCTGGATTGGTACCATTTTCTATACTAGAGGGCATACCTTCAATAAGAAAAAATGATTTAAAAACAGTATCACCAATCTTATAGTTTTTAGGAAATGGATATTGAAGTGTAATTTTATTTCCATCAATCGCTACAATTTGTTGAGGATCTTTTGTAACATCAGCTATTTTATTCCCCGTAGTCAATGCCAACATATCACCTACCTTATAATTTGAAGGTACATTATCAACATATAAACTAGTACCACCAGTATAATCTTGAGTCAATGTAGTACTTATATAAGAGCTATTAACTCTTCTTAGTATTGCACCATGTCCATTAATTGTAATATTTGAATAGTCTCTTAAATTTATATTATCATTAAGTACATATACAACATTATTATCTAAATCAATAGTTGTTCCACTACCTTGACTATCTATCTCTTGTTGAATTAGTTCAGAAGCATTACGAATAGCCTCTTTAATATCAATGGTGACATTGACCTCTTCACTATTACCTGCCATACTTTCAGCTATAGCTATAAAATTAAATTGACTGATAGAGTCTACAGAAAAAGCTGTTTTTAATTGAATAATACCTTCTTTTGTAACTTCAAATTTTTCTGAGTTTATACCTGACAAAGTAATATGTTGAATAGGGTCATCACCAGCATCAACAATTTCAATTCTTCCAATACCTGCTCCTAACATTTCATCTTTTAACATATATCCCTCAAAATTTGCTAAAGTAGGCACTTCTCTTTTAAGCACAACAACTTCTCTTCTTTTTTCTGAATGGTTACCTGCCACATCACTAGCACTATAGGTAAGAATATAAGTACCAACATTATTGGTATCTACAACACCATCAACCATGACTGAAGATGTAATATCCCCATCAACAATATCTCTAACAACTACACCCGGATCAATAAAGTTATCACCAACTTTTATACTTATTGAAGAAGCACCTTTTAACATAATATATGGAGCTACTAAATCTGCAACTATAACTGTTCTTACTTTTTGACATTCATTACCTGCTGTATCTACTACCGTATAGGTTATTAGATATGTACCAATGGTAAATTTATCTACTGTACCAGTTACTTCAATAGAAGAAGTCAGGTCTCCATCAACATTATCTATAGCAGCTGCACCTAATTCAGTATATGAGTTTCCATAGTTCAATGTTATAGTACTGGCTCCATGCAAAAGAATTAGAGGAGCCGTAGTGTCTGTCACAACAACTGTTCTTCTTACTTCATTTGCAACATTCCCTGTTGCATCACTTACATTATACTTTACAACATAGGTTCCAACATGTGCTGTATCTACAGTATCTCCACTTATAACTACGTGAAGATTATTATCTACATTATCTGTAACTGTTGTACCTTGTTCTGTATAACTTCCACCTACACTCAATGCTATATTTGCATCTCCTATTAATGTTATAACTGGTTTTT